>JAESGO010000014.1_pt1 | contig 258475 bp, 266 predicted proteins | sample 9269701 | NCBI WGS metagenome assembly JAESGO01 (sample SAMN15720690, study PRJNA650881) | algae metagenome | isolation source: Hormoscilla sp. CMT-3BRIN-NPC48 and co-occurring heterotrophs from... | place: USA: Clark Mountains Wilderness, California | collected 2010-04-18
AACGTGCCGTTGTGACCGCCACTGCAGCAGCAGGGGCGACTTCTTCTTCGACTATCTCGCGGCGCCGGGCTGCTAGCCTTTGTTCGGCCAGCAATCGTTGAACCTTGCCCCAACTGATCGACATCGATCGGAGCGCAGCGAACGCGTAGACGCGGCAGTCGAGAGCTTCTTGCCTGGTGTTTGGCTTGGGCACCCAGTTGCGTGTCGGAAAACCCTTCACGTACTTGGTTACCACGGCTTCAGACGTGAGCTGCTCGAACCAGGCACCGTCCCGATCGGCTGGGAAGTGGCAGTAACCGGGCCCTGGTTTCTCAACCCTAAGCCGGCCGTAGATCATGTCCTTGGCAGCATCGACGCCGATGTTGAACAGCGCGATGCGGCCCTTGTTGTTCTTGCTCGCCAGCTTGGGCCAGACGGGCTTGCCTTCGCCGCCCTGCCCCTTGACAGCCCACACACGACGCCGGGTCTTATCGCGAACGAAGTTGTAGACGGCGTCCGTGGAGTGACCGCCTGAGTCGATGCATGTCGCTGCAACAGCTAGTTCTCGACCGTCTTCAGTGACTGTTGGCGTGAGCAAGTAGTCGTCCAGATCGTCCCAGATCTCGGGCGACGACGGGTCACCGTAGATAACGTGATGATCGATGGACCAAGATTCATCATCAATGCCCCAGCCAACCCGCTCGATTTCGAGCCGGTCGCCTTGGACGTCAACTCCACAGGTAATCAGCAAGACCGCGGATGAGCACGACCCCATCCAATTTTGACGCGTAGCCCGCTCTTGCAGGCCGTGCATGTCGATCTCTTCGCCACGCTCTTCCCAAGTTTCACCTAGCGACGTGTTCACCCACGTCTTCAGTCGCTCGGGGTTGCCCTTCGCTTCAATAAATGCTCGAGCGGTATCGCACAGGCGTACCCATGGGGAGTATAGTTCCGAGAGGTGAAAGCCCGCTACACCCGTGAACTGCTCTTCTGCCCGCCATTCGCCACGGCGAATAGTTTGCCAACGCTCACCGTCAGTCCACACAGAACCGCAGTCATCAGCTGCGCAGACGTAGCCGGCAGTTTCTGGACGGCCTTCCTCCCACCGAACGTTGCTCCACTTGAGAACCTGCATTTCACCGCAGTGTGGGCACGGCACCCAGAACCGGCGGCGGTCGCTTTCTTCGAAGGCGGCCTCGATACGCGACACTGACTTCACTGTCGGCGTTGAGAATAGGCCGATCTTTCGGTTCCAGAAGGTGGTTGATCGCTTGCGTGCAAGCGATATTGGATCGCCTTCTGTGCCGGCCGAGGGCGGGTAACGATCAACCTCGTCGCAAAGAACGATGCGTATCGGTCGTGACGCCAATGATGCGGCGCTGTTCGCGCCTGCCATGGTGATATGTCCGCCATCAAATGACTTGTGCAAGATGGTATTCTTTCCATCCCGAGATCGCACGTCTGAGACTTTGCCTTTCAGCGTCGGCGTGTCCCGCAGCATAGGCGCCAGCCGATCCTTCGACCATGTCTGCGCCATCTCAATAGTAGGCTGCAACACAAGGGTCGGGCTGGGATCTTGGTCGATGTGAAAGCCGACAATGTTGTTCAGTATCTCTGTCTTGCCAACCTGAGCAGAGCTCATCACCACAACGGTATGGATGGCAGGATCGCTAAAAGCATCCATGATGCCGCGCTGGTACTCCGCGCGACGTGTATCCCATATACCAGGTTCAGCGCTTGCTTCTGGGCTTAGCCGCCGCTCCATGTCGGCCCACTGACTTACGAGCAGGTCCGGGGGCGGTGCCAACACTGCCCACCAATCCTGTGCCGCCTCCAGCATCTCCACTGCCACTTTCGGCAGGTACAGGTATTCCCGCGATGGTGGTGCTGCTGAGCTCCGCGAGCGCTTCATGAATGGCCTTGGTCACGATGTCTCGGACCTCGGCAATGGATGCCAATCCGAAAATCGTAGGTGCAATTTTGGAAGGAAGGGCGAGCAGCTTGGCTCGTACCCGGCTAAATGCTTCGGTGACCGAAAGGTGCACATCAGTCCTGGGCAATAGCTCGCGCCTGTCACGGGCGTTTTTCATCTCCATTGCGTCGGCTTGGCTCTTGGCAACTCGGGCTCTTTCCACCGACAGCCCAATACCATCTTCTGCTGTTCGGCCCGCGGCGACGCTTCGGATATGGGTCAGATATTGCTCGCGAACAACGTTTAGATCGTACTGTCCTGCTGGCATGCGACTGACAATCTGCTGGTCAAGCAGCTCGTAGAAGCGGCGCTCGGTTATGAACAGGTGGTCCGCGGCTTCGCCAATGGTCGACATGCTGCTGAACCCCCTATGCAACCGGGCGCCTACAATTACATCGGGGTGCCGAAATACCCTCGTCCGGGCAGGGCCCCAGGGGCCCCGCCGGGTCAATCAGCCTGCCTTGGCCCTCATCCGCTCCAAATGCCGGGCTTCTGGGCTTCTGCACGGCAGCATCTCATGACAGCCACGACAGCGAGCAGAGAGGCCATCGGTGCCATAGCTGTGACGATAGAACTCCGTCTTCAGCTTTGACTGTCCGCATGCAGTACAAACCTTGCGGTCAGTGCTTGCCCTACAGCCTCGTTCAAGTGCCAATGCCACAGCGCATTGCTTGCAACGGCTGGCACGTCCAAGCTTCCCTCTCGCCTTTGGTGAGAACGCATCAGCAGCCTTGACTTCGCCGCATCTGGTGCACCGCTTCTCGTGATCGCTCACCATCTACCTCATGGTAGCCATTGCCTGGGCGATACTAGCCTCGATCTCACGCTTGACGCTGTCACGCGCGATCTTGCTGACACGCTCGGTGAACCGGAAGCGCGGCTGGTACTTGGCCTGCCGCTCGAAGGCGACCAGCATGTTGAGCCGGGTCTTTTGCTTACCGCGTCCAGTGGTGACCTTGCGACCTCGCTTGGAGCCAAGGCCCCTCTTGCTGCGCACATCGAGGCGCTCATAGATGCCGGGTGCCAGGTGCTTCGTCTTGCCTGTGCCCTTCGATACGAACACGTTCGGCTTCGCCCTTAGCTTAGCGATCGCACCGCGACTGATGTTGCCGTACTGGTTGAGGCGTTGACCAACCGCGATGTTGATCGGGCTGCCAGGTTGAGGCGTTCGTAACCCACCCTGCTCTTGCCGCATCAGGTACATGGCCTGCTGATCTCGGACGAACACCCGAGCTTCAAGCTTGGCCTTGGTCGCAGACTGAAAGCCAATGGCTCGCCTGGTAAAAGGCGTTGGCCTGTCGAATATAGTGGGCAGCTGTTGCTCTAGCTTGGCTGCTGCGAACTTAGCCGTGTTGGTCAGGCCTCGCGCTAAGCCGAAGTTTAGGTTGCGCTGCACCTTCATCTGGATCGCACGAGACTGGGCTTCGAGTGACATGTGCCCTTGCCTTTTCCCTAAACCTAGGCGAACAACTGGTGCCTCGGTCCGTCGCTACCGACCTAAAGGACACAATTTTCAGGAAGTAGACAGTTATGGCTCTTTGCCGTTTAACTTTGAGTTGGAATGGAAATCCACCGGTGTGGGTTAATCCAAAGAATGTGGTTTCGGTTTGGTCGCAGAGCGACGGCACGATGATTACCACCAACGCCACCGGCAAAGACGGTACAGCAACTGTTTACGTCATCGAAAATGCCGAGGTAGTCGCCCAATTACTTGACGAGGCCGAACGCAGATAATCTCTCCTAAATTGGCGCATGATCCTCAAACGCCGAGCGCCCATGGAAGGTGGTATTCACCGCATAGACCTGGCGCCTTACTTGAACTTGGTCACCACCATGGCGCTCCAGGGCTGCGATCATAACCTGCCGGTGTGGGTTCCAGCGTTCGAAGTCGGCGTTGCACATGTCGTGCAGCCAATCCATGGTGTCTTGCCCTGCCTCGCGGTAGTTCTGCTGGTTGGTGCTGTAGAGGCCGGAGAAGCCGAGGGTGTTCCCTTCTAGGCGGTGCTCTACTGCTGCAACCAACTCATCGTTGGTACAAGTGGTGAGGTCGGGCATTAGGCGGCGCGTTTGCCGGTTAGTGTTTCGACCACTTTCTCGATGCGGTCGGCATAGCTGCCCTTCTTGCGGAGGACGTAGAGATCGTCCAGTTCCTTGAGAACCTCTGCGAGCCACTGACGACGGACTGCGATCTTAGCGTTTGGTTCACCAGCAACGATCTTGCGGAGGGCCTCGCGGTCAACAGCCATTCCGATCTCCAGCGATGCAGTGATTGGTGCCCAGCGTTATCGCCCTGGGCTGCGAGGGGCAGAACTTCAATCTACCGTTGTTGATGCCGTTTATGGGGCTAAGAGGCTCATTCGTCCAGAATGTTAGGAGAGTCCGGTAGAGCGCGGGCCTTTGGAAGCTTTTTAGCTGCCCGCAGACTGCAAATTCTCGCGTGATCTGCGCTTACGCGCCTGCCTCTCGGATGCCCAGACGGTGATTTCCTGCTCGTTTGCCTGCCTTGCCATTACTGAAGCGGCAAAATCCCTATGACGCTTCATGGTTGCCTCCTCCATGCGGATGCGCCAAGCGAACTCCTGCTCGGTCTCGAACTCTCCGTCAGGTGAGTGGCAGCCGTTGGCGACCCACAGGGCCCATCGGATTAGGGTGCGGCGATGCTCGGGGTAAGACAGCACTTTAGCGTTGATCAAGCCCTTGGCCTTTCCCTGGCCGATTAACAGCACTTCCATGTGCGTGATGTCGGAGGCCTTGGGGCGGAGCCGCTGTTTGTTGTTCTGCTCTTCATCAGCATATCCCCAATCGTCGTTGAAGTCCCATGTGCCTACTTGGGTCTTGTGACCGCCCCCGGGCAAGGCCCGAAGGACGCGTATGGCATAGACCAATGCATCCCGCATTAGACGTGGTGTCCAGAGCTCCTGTGAGCCTTTAGCGTACTGTGGGATGTGCATCAGTAGAACTGATCCTCAGTGACAATCTCGTTGTAGCGATCGCGTGGCATGGACCCGCAGATCAGCATGCGCCGGCTGTATTCCTCTATGCTTAGACCGTGCTGGCGAGCTCTGGAGGTGAGGTTGGCGCGGTCTCGCTGGGTCAGTGGCAGCACGACGAAGCAGTCTTGCTTGCGGCCCCAGCTAGGCAGCCCCCACTTCTTTGCCATGTCCCTGATGGTCTCAGGGCTCGTACCATCGCCAAGGGCTTCTGAGATAGCAGTGGATGCGTACCCACGGCCCAGGAGGAAGCCTACGAAGGCTGCCCAGTTGTTGGTCTTGCGTTCCTCGTAGGCGTTGCCGCCACGGAACCGTGATGTTCGGGGACGGCTGATCATGTCCAGCATCAGGGCTGCTCCCCCAGCCAAGCTTCAATGGCGGTTCCCAGTGAGTCCACACACTTGTTCCAACCATCGATCTGCTCCGGTGACATCTCACTGTCCCCGCCGGCATCCCAAACCCGATCGAGCCGCCAGTTACACTCCGCCCATTGCCCTAAACTCAGGGCGTACTGCCGAAACAGCTCACCCACTTCTCGCTCTACGTCCGCTCGTGCTGTTTCCATCAGAATGGGGCCTTATCCATTTCTTTGATCTCGCGTTTCACGTCGTCAGGGATGCCGCTCCCCGGTTGCTCGATTGGTGGTGATTGCTCCCTGTGCCGCGATGCCGGCCGATCGCTCTTCCCAGTCCACCAGACGATCTTGAGGTCATTATCGCGGCCCATGTAGCCCGCGTTGATCAGCGCCGTTGTGGTGCGCTTTAGGAAGACCTGCAGCTCTTTGTTGCGAGCTTCTATCTCTTGCTCACTAGTGGCGAAGTTCATGCCTCGGCGTACACGGGCCTTGAACGCTTCATTGGAAACGCAGCGCTTGATCTGGGGCGGTGCCGTGCTACCCTGGGGCATATCTCCACCATCGTCTGTTTGGGCTGCCACCAAGGCGTCAAACACCAGCTTCTGATCGCCGACCAGCTTTGTGACCTCTTCCTCGCTCTGTGTTGAGCTGTGCCGGGCTTGTCTGGCGCAAACCATGGTGGTGTAAGGCTCGCCATCATCATCAAGCTCGTTGAGCGTGACCTCCTCGAGCACGAACGACCAACCCTTATCCGAAACGCCGTTCTTGTTCTTCGCTAGGCGTGCTCGCCGAATAGGCCGACCCTGCCCGTCCAGGATCGGACGAGGCTCTTCCCGGCGGTTGGCCGGAATAGACATAAGCATCTTGATCTCGATGACATTCGGCACATTGGCAACGATGGCTGTGGAGCCGCGAACCTTGTTGCCGTTCGCGTTCATGTGGTGCACCAGGCACACGGTAGCGCCGGTGCGCTCCCGGATTCGTGTGACGCGACCCAAGACCTTGCTGGCCTCACCTGAACTGTTCTCGTCCATGCCCTCTGTGGCCATGGCCAAGGTGTCGATCGTGATCAGTTCGAGGCTGCCGTAGAACTCTTTCCATTCCAGGCATTCAGCAATGAACTTGTCGACCTGTTCGTCATTCATGAGCGAGAAGCCCAGCCCGCCGTTGGCGAACGGGTCCATGATGATGTAGGGAATGTCCGCGTCGGGGCTGATGCCCTGCGCCTTGAGGTACCCCTTGTAGCGGAGCTCTGTGCCCTTCCCATCTTCTACCGCCATGTGGATAACCGTGCCCTGGCGGGTCTTCCGATCGCCATATGGGAGGCCACGCGCGACCTTCATCCCTATATCCATTACCTTGAAGGACTTCCCCACCATACTTTCACCGGCGAGGATCAGCGTGCCGTTGCGCTCGATCAGCCCTTTGATAAGCCAGTCATACACCACGGGCTTCTTGGCAATGGCATTGCTGGTCTGGGCGCCGAAGCTCGAACGAGGCGGCTTTGGCCGGTAGACCGGAAGCCCATCAATAAGCATCTGTAGCTGTTTGTAGTCACCGCCGTGCTTCTCCACCCAGTCAGTGATGTCGTTGCCGTGGTCAAAGCCAGGTACGTGCTGTGCAAAATCGAGGACTCGGATTCGGCGGGCAACGCCCTTGAGGCTCTTAGCCAGAGCATCGGCTCGATCGCCTGCCTCGTCATTGTCTAGGCAGATCACAACGTCGGCGCCTTGAAAGCAGGCCGAGTGCGTTGCGGTCCAGTGCTTGGACCCGCTGCTGTTGGTGGTGCCGCAGAAGCCGAGAGACGTGGCAGTGTCCGCGTCCTTTTCCCCCTCAACGATGAGGACCGGCTCGCCCTCGGCGATGGCTATCTCAACGGCCGGATGCCGGTAGATCGTGTGGTCAACACCAGTCTCGAAAGTGCGCAGTTCGGCCGTCGGCCAGTCCTGCTTTTTCTTGTGGTCGTAGGCCGACCAGTCCTTGCCGGGACCGGGGCGCATGAAGTCGCCGGCCGATAGTCCCCAAACCCATGAACCGTCGGGCAGGCCCGATGGACGGCGCTGGAGGAAGGTCTTCCAGGTGCCCTTGCCATCCTTGGTCAGGGCATAGCTGCCGTCCGGCATTTCAATCTGAAAGCGGCACACCTGGTACAGCAACTCGCCGTCCCGATCGGTGTAGTCGTATGTCTTGACCAGCTTTCGCTTTCCCTCGGCGGCGGAGGGTTGTGGGCGGGCTTTCTCCTGCCGGGGTTGTTCCGGTGCACGACGCTCACGCGGCTGACCTGCGGCTTCGCCTGGGAGCGATATGCCAGCCATCTGAGCGACGGTCTCGACAGCCTCGGGGAAGTCCATGCCTTGGAGTTTGGTCAGGAACTCGAAGTGATCCCCTGAGGCACCGCACCCAAAGCAATGGTAGACGCCCTTCTCTGCCTCGGCATGGAAGCTTGGGGAGTTCTCGCCGTGGAAGGGGCAACACGCCCACATGTCACCACGGCCGGGGTTTGACTTGCCGTTGTCCCAAGAAACGTTCTGGCCGACCACATCAGTGATCGGCACAGCTGACTTGATGTTCTCTAGCAGGGCTTCGGAAAAGCGTTCCATCACAGCGCCTCCACCATCTGGATTCGCTCGCCGATCACACGCATCACGTTGACCGCCATGCTGTTGCCGAGCGCCTTGTATCTAGGGCCGTCAGCCGCAGGCTTGCCGCGATGCGGTATGGCAGTGAAATCGTCAGGAAAGCCTTGGAGGCGCTCGCACTCGCGTGGAGTTAATCGACGAACCGCCCATGCTGTTTGAACTGCCACGCTGGTGCAGTCGGTGTCGAGCGTGTAGGTCGAGCCGTCATCGAGGTAGCTCTTGCCAATGGTCTTGTTGCCGCCAGCCTTGGGATTGAAAGCCACGGCCTGCACTTCGGCGCGGGCCTCAACAGTGTAGGCAATTCCCTCTTGGACGCCAATGCCGTCAGGGCCGCTGGTCGGGTTCTCACGAACTGCTCCAGCTTGGATGGCATGCGCAACGATGAAATCGCTCTCTGACTTCATGCCATTTGGATGGTCAGTGGTGCGCTGCCCGAGAGTGCCAGCGACCTGCTGCGCTACAAGGTTTGTGTCATCCTCTTGACGCCGACCAGCATAGCCGCCCTTACCAGCACTCTCTGCACCTCGAGTTAGTGAGGCAGCTACCACCGGCACAATGGGCGTTCCACGCCCGCTGCCATCTTCACCGGCGTCAAAGCCTTCGCCGCGCAATGAATGGGCAACCAGCAGACCTTCTCGGCTCTCATGGTCACCATATGGATTGCTGGTAATCGCAGGCGCAGCGGTAGCGACTAGCGTCTCCGTCTCCGTCTCCGTCTCCGCGTCGAGGCTCTGCTGAGCGCTTGCTGTCAAGCAATACCCAACATCCCCAGAGTTCGCGATCAAGCCGCCGTCGAGATCGAAGTCAGTTCCGAGGCCGCCACCACCCGAAGGGCGAGCGCTAATTGTTGGGGCAACTCTTTGCCCCGCTTGTCGGCGCGGCGCAGGATCCCCGCGCAGGCTCGCGGCGTCAAATAGTACCGCAGCGGCACGTCGCCAGTCTCCAAGATATCCGACAACGAACACACGGCGTCGACGTTGCGGAACGGCCCACTCGTGTCCATGTGCTCGACAGAACTGAGCGTCAAGCACTCGGTAGGCGAACCCATACCCGAGTTCCCCCAACGCTCCGAGGAAGGAGCCAAAATCCCGTCCGTCATTGGAGGACAAAACGCCGGGGACATTCTCCCAGACCAGCCAGCGGGGGCGATATCGTGCAGCAATGGCAAGATAGGTGAGCATGAGGTTGCCCCTGGGGTCAGCCAATCCGGCTCTGAGCCCCGCGACCGAAAAGGACTGGCAGGGCGTTCCTCCAACAAGAAGTCCAATTGCATAGTCGGGCCACTCCTGAAACCGGGTCATGTCGCCGAGGTTCGGCACACCATTGGTGGAAGCCACCTCACCCGGCATGTTGCTGCCGTAGTGGTGCGCCAGCACAGCGCTTGGAAACTTCTCAATTTCGCTGAAGAATGCAGGCGTCCAGCCGAGTGGATGCCAAGCCATGGTTGCCGCCTCAATGCCGCTGCAGACGCTGCCGTAGATCATGCCGCCGCCTTCGCCGGCTCGCGGGCCAGTTCAATTTCAGCGAGCACCACTATGGCGTCGAAAGCTGCAGGGTTGCGTACCGCCAGTAGGAACAGCGAGCTCCATGCGTCAGCTTTGTTGACCATTGCCTCTATCGTCTGGGCGCCCTGCTTTAGGCAGCCAGTGTCATAGATGCGAGCACTATAGAGGTCCGCTTGGACGGTAGTGATCGTGGGGTTTTCCAGGAGCGACTTTGGCCACTCAGTTTCGTGCTCCCGCGCCACGTTTCTGATCGCAGTTACGATATCGAGAAGCCGTTTACCCTTGTCCGTCATGGCCGCACGGCCTTGGACACGGAACGCTGGGTATGTTCGGGACAGTACGTGCCGCTGGGGATGTAGATGCCGCAGAACAGTGTTCCGCTGCCCTCACCCGTTACCGGCCATCGGCAGGTGTGGTGGTCCAGGTCCATGATACCGAGCAGGTGGGTGACGTCGACGCCCTCACCATCCTTTATGTCGTGGGGCTCGCGTCCGGCACGCTTGCGGGCGGCTTTGGCTACAATAGCGTGAGCCCTTGGCGCACCCTTGTTGCCGTGCTGCTTAGCGGGTGCGGACTTGAAGCCTAGAAGCCTGACGTTGTTTCGATCGCAGAAGCCGCATACAGCTGATCGTGATGCGTTGCGGAAGTTGTCGGCGATCTGAGCAGCGGAGAGCCCATCAGCCACCATCGGGCGGATGATTTTTAGCCGAGCCTCGCCCGATAGCATTGTCCAGTTCGGAAGTACGTCAAGCATCGGCGGTCTCCAGATGATTGAAGAGTTCGTGCTGCCTGGCGTCTTTGCGATCGAGCATGCGCAGGACTGTTTCGCCCTGGCGCTCCTTGTCCCAAACGAACCAAGCGTTGAGCATTGGCGGGGCGCCCTGCCCCGTAAAATCGATCTTCCAGCGCATGAGGTAGACGCGGGCGGGAGGATGTGCGGCATAGAACGGGGCCAGCCCGCCAGCTCCAGGCCAGCCCCAGTTCATCAGCAGCGCCATGTATTCGACGCCAATGGTCTCAAGAGCATGGCGAAGCCAGCGGGCCTTACCATTGCCCCATCCACACTCGGAGAACGGCGGGTTCGTCACGATGGCCTTGGGCCCGCTGGTGAACTGGTAGAAATCGGCGATCATCGCGCCGCAGCCGCGGTCAACCAGGTCCGACTTCTGGACCTTCAGCCCTAAGGCTTCCATCTCGCGGACCATTGCACCGTCGCCAGCAGCAGGCTCCCAAATGCAAGGGAAGTCACGCAGACGATTTATCTCGGCATGTAACAGTGCCCGAGTGGGTTCTGGTGGCGTGGGGTAGAAGTCGTCACGCTCCCGCTCGAGGCCCTCGTCCGACTTGGCGAAGGTGCCGTCGAGCAGTTGAACCACGACCGGCTTCGGCGTCTTTCCAGTTGCGCGGAAGAGCCCGCGTGCCGACGCGGCCGTCAAAGTACCGGCTCCTCGTACATGTCGAGGGCTTCCTTGTAGCGGGCGCGAACCGCGACCATCTGGCGCTCGGTGCCCTTCCACGCATAGGCGTTGTCATCCACCAAGCCTATGCAGGACTGATGCAGATACTTGCCATCGCGATTGCCTGTACGGAGGCGGAATAGCTGCCCCCTGGCGTGCTTTGCCGCTGGGCGGGAGGTTGGTGGCTTGGGAGGGCTCACAGGCGCCACAGACTGCGACTGAAGCTGTATCGCATCCTTCAGCGTGTCTGTGATCTTCGCTACCCTTCTCGCCTCGAACTCTGCCTGTGTTGGTAGTCCAAGGCCGTGGCAGCGCGACACTGCCGATATTTTAAAGACCGTCACGCCTAAGGCTTCACCAATAAGCTTAGCAGGCCACTCGGGCTGGCGGTCGTGCATTTCCTTGATGCGATCGATCAAACTATCATCTGCAGCCGGAGCGGCAGAGGCCGGAGCCTCCACCGGCTTACCCGAGCTTGTCTGTAATCCGGTACTCAGGTGCGCGGTATGTCCGGACATACCTTCGCCGTTCGCAGTAGCGGCGGCTTCCAGGGGCGCATCCCCTTCCTGAGCAATTTGACCCCGCACCGTGGCTGCAGGTTCGCGCAAATCATCCTCACCGACAAATCCACGCGATGCCGGGGGAAGCTCGTCAGCCGTTTCCGGCTGAATAGATTGACCGTCTACGATGCCCTCCGCACGGTCGAGAGAGGTTGGAGTGGCAGCACCTTGGGGAGTCTGCGGCCCGGCGGCGCCCGCCTGCATCTGCGCAGCCGTTGCAGGCGACTGCGGTTCGTGATCGCCCACCAGCTCACGAGCTTGGGTGATGAAGTCTTGCCACCGATCATTGTCTGCCAACAGGCGGTGGATTTCGCGGTCGTTCTGAGCAATGCGGTTCTTCGCCTGCTCTATGATGTCCAAGGTCATCGCTAGAAGCTCACATCTGCGCGCTGGGCCGTATCAGCCTGAGCGAACTTGAAATCGAATAAGGCCTGGGCGTCGGCCTCGTTGTCGTCCGCCGGAGACAGCCCACGACGTTCGGACTCGGCGATCATTGCCGCCTTGTCGGCGTTACCCTTCCCCGTCCAGTGCTTCTTGATGGTGCCAACCGGCACCGCCTCGTATGGAATGCTGCGCTCCTCGCACCAGGCCGTCAGGGTCGCCATCAACCCCCCATACACGTGCGCAGCATCAGTCGCGGCGTGGCGCCGGACTTCTTCAAATGCCACCTGATCAATCGGGTAAGCGCCGGACATCTCATTGAGCCAACCCCGAAACTTGACGAACCGCATGCCGCCGCCTTCAAACCGGCCCGGCTTGAAGTTGGCGGTGCCGCTGGAGCTGGCCGCGGCGTTGCCAACGCAAAACCCTGTGGTTGTGCCGAGATCGAGCGCCAGCAGACACCGGGCCATCAGTGCTTCACCTGGCTGAGTACTTCCTCGCCTTCAGCAAGTTCTGCAGCCGTAGGATCATGGGACGGCGGCGTCTCGTCGGGATCATCTGCGAGATGATCCTCGTCGTTCACCATCGAGAAGAAGCAGAACTGACCGACCGCATCCTCGAAGACCTCGATGTAGTCTTCATCGACATTGGAGGTGAGCTCTTCGATCTTACGCTCGAGCGAACGGCGCTTCAGGATTGGGTTAAGCACCTTCATCGGGATGCCCAGATCATCCTTCGCCTGCTTTTTTTGAACCTTGATCTTGTTCGCGATGCCTGCGCACTCACCCATGGCAGCGGCCATGATGGATTTCTTCTGCGCTTCCAGGCTCTCGATCGCGTCGATCACCGCGCGCATATCGTCGTCATCGTAAGAATTCTGCCGGTACTCAGTCATGGATTGATCCTTGTTTGAGGAATAGGCACCCCGCCGCGGGAGGAGGATGCGGCGGGGCTACTCGGCAGCGATAAGGGAGGAGGACTCGCTGTCGGGGTTGGATTTCAAAAGAAGCGAAGCAGCCACAGTGCGGCGAACCGCTTGCATCGCTCGGCGCCGATCCGGACCTGAAGCCAGAAGATTTGCACCCTGCTGACGGTCAAAGGCTTGCCACTCCCGGGCCGTGGCGAGTTCGGCTTCAAGAGCTTGGCGTTGCGTGACCAGGGCATGTTCCACCTGTTGGCTGGCTTCAATGAATGCGCTTAGCTTCTGCTCAATGGTGGGCCGCGGATTGGTGAGCGCGCGCACCACGTCCATAAGGTGACTTGGGATTTCGGCCTTCTCTCCATGCCAAAGTGCGTACGCCGTCCGGTCCGAGATGTGCTTGTTCTTGGGAAGCATGCCATTCACACGACGCTGCGCACGGTTGCGCACATGAACATCAGCTTCACCGATGCCCTTGATGCCGCCGATCTGACGAAAGCGGCGCTTCATCTCTAAAATTGGGTCTTCACGGTTTTCCATTTCGGCGGTCACACTTTCCGAAAACGCGGAGTCGAGTTGGTGTTGATTGTGCGGGAACGGAGCTTCCCCACATGACGAGACATGACGAACCCCATAGCCGCCGCGTAGAGGATCAGAAGAGCTGCGCAGCTAACGACGATGCCCAGCTCAGACATTCACGCCTCCAAAGCCGCAGCAACGGCTGCAGCTTCACGGCGGTAGCGGTCCTTCTGGACCTCTGGGACACGGACCCACCGCCGATATGCGTTGGCTGGATCGCGGATGAATTCGGCAAAGAGCGCCACAGCGGCGCGTTCGAGGCGGTCGCTGGCAACTTGCTGATCGGGATCAAAGCAGGTCACCAGTGGGCAACCATTCATCCGGCCGCTGATGGACTCCTGCTTCCCCCTCATGGCAGCGTCACCTGCTGCAATCGAAAGGACATTCGATCATGACCGACACGACTGATGCTGCTCGCATCGCTGCGCTGGAGCTTGCTGCCAACGCGATCCTCTTCGAACTTGCAGCACTGAGAGGCAAAGGGCCGTGGTTCGGCGGGTTGCTGAGTCGAACCCAAACCGCCGCGCTTTCGCTTTACCCACCCAAGGCATCGTCGGACAGCGAGAAGAAGGCTTGGGACAAAGCCGTGCACGCCACAGTCTACGGTGTGTTTCAGCGCATCTTGATGGACAAAACCGTTCCCGAGTACCGGTACGACGCAGCCATCTCCGGTGATGGCACCGCCCACCACATCCTCGCCCCGGCCGTCGCTGCCGGGTACCGCATCGTTGCGGAGCTTGCACTGAACGTTAAAGGCAGCGCCATCGATGGTAACGCCCTTGATCTGCTCGAAGCTGAGGCCATACGACAGGCAAAGCTCCAGGTAGTCCCAAGTGATGCCAAGGGTCTGCTGAAAGAGCGCTGGATCGGCGCCAGCATCGCGGCAATCGACCATGTCCTTGCTGGAAAGCGAGGAGCCAATGAGTAGACCGGAAACTACGGGGTATGTGGTCATGCTGCGCTCTCCCGCTCGGAGACGCTGCGCACAAAGATGGCTGCCAGGTCCGGCCGCAGGTCGAACCGGGAAATACCGGTGGCTCGCTCGACCGCAACAACACGTTCGGCGGGGATGCTGCCGCGACACCAGCGGGAGACGGTTGCTTTGTCCACGCCGAGAGCGCGAGACACGTCAATGGGTTTGACCCCGCGTTGCTTCAGCAAATCAGCGAATGTTTTGGTGGTGCTCATGGGAGCTATTAGTTGCGCAACTAACAACTGTTGTCAATACGCTTGTTGCGCAAGGTGCTAACGACATGATTGCGCAATCAGACTACCGACAGTCTATGACCGAAATTGTACGTATTCACAAAGGAAAGCAGCCCAAGCGCCCGCACTATATCGAAGAGTGGGCAGTCGCTCGCGGCTTTGAGAACCAGGCAAAACTGGCTGCAGAGTTGGACGTCGATAAGAGCGTAGTATCTCGTTGGTATTCAGGCTCTACACCAAACGTCGAGTCGCAGGAGCGCCTTGCCGCACTTTTCCACTGCGAGCCAGAATCGTTGTTCCGTCACCCCGACGACGACTGGATTGCAAGGTTCCTTCACGGTCGGAGCGAAGAGGAAGTGGAGCGCATCAAACGCACCCTAGAAAGTGCGTTCCCCCTCAAGACCGGCACCTCTAAGTGATTAAGGGGCTGGCAGATCATGTCTGAACCAACCAAGCTCATCGTCTACCTTGCCTTTGCTCGTGATGAAGAAGGCGAACTGCAGCCAGCGTTCGAAGCTCGTGAAGCTCAGTCCGAAGATGCCGCAAAGCAGCAGGCGCGGCTGCTCTGGTCATCTGGCAAGTATGCTGGCGTACTCGCCTGGTGGCGATCGGCTGACCTGGTGAACGGCGAGTTCGGCGAACCGGTGATCCTGTTCCAAGAGGGTGAAGTCCCGGAGATGGAGTGATGCCAGACAAAAACGCCTTGACGGCCGCCGTGGCACTTTCAACGTCGGCGATCCTCGCAGCCCTGGTCCAGTCGCTGCACGACAAGGGTTTGCTCAATGGCGAAGAGACGGTGGAAGTCTATGAACAGGCACTGCTCCTGCTTGAAACGCAGCAAGCCCAGGCAGATCGGACGCCCGCTTATGGCGAAGTCATCGCCATGGCACGCGAGCTGATCGAGCAGCATCTGAGGCCCGAATGAGCAACAACTTTCGCGGCAGCATAGACACTGAACGTAAGCTCAACGCGCTTGGGAAATACCTGCAAGCCTACTCTATCGCGCTTAAGGACCAAGGGTTTGCCCGCATCTATGTAGACGCTTTTGCAGGATCGGGCACGAGAACTGAAACGACTGCGGCGTTACCGCTTTTCGGGTTAGATGAACCTCAAGAAATGAGCACTCCAGGGTCAGCAAGTATCGCTCTTGCGGTGAACCCGCCGTTCGATACGCTGGCATTTTTCGAATCTGACCCGGATAGGTTTCGTCGACTTGAAGAGCTGAAACTCGCCCACCCCGACCGCAACGTTGCTTTGCGCCAAGGGGATGCCAATGATTTCGTCCGGCGCCTTTGCACCCGGATGCCCTGGCACCGAGCACAGGCCGGCATCAAAGGCATGCGGGGTGTGGTTTTTCTGGATCCATACGGAATGGAAGTGGAATGGAACACGGTAGAAGCTATTGCTGAAACGGAGGCGCTCGACTGCTGGTACTTCTTCCCACTTTCGGGACTTTACCGGAACGCTCCTCACGACCCAACTAAGCTGGACAGTTCCAACCAAGCTTCGCTCGATAGAGTGCTCGGGACGCAAGACTGGCGACAGCGTTGGTACGATCACGCGGTCGCACCAACCAATCTCTTCGAAACAGTCGAACAGGCCGTTGTGCGAGCTGATGTGGACGCGATCGAGGCTTACGTTGGGGAGCGACTGAAAACTGTTTTTCGAGGCGCCGTCCTGCCTCCTATGCGCCTTCGCCACAATGGCGGCGCGCCAATGGCATCGCTATTCTTCGCTGTTTCCAACCCCAGCGACAAAGCAATTGGTTTGGCAACTAAGATAGCAGGTCACATACTCAAAGCTGGCATCTCGTCGTAGGTGCGGCCGCGCAACTCCCGGCCGGCAGCCTTTTTGTTTCGACCGCCCCACTGCTTGAAGAAGAACGCGGTACCGGCACGACGACAAGCGGCCTCAATCTCATCGACCCAAACGGGGTCCATGTCGCGGGCGTTCGGGCCAGATTCGCCGCCGACTATCGCCCAATGAATGTCAGTAAGGTCGGCGCCAGCAACAGAGCCGATCAACGGCTCGAACGAGACGAACCGGACGGCCGCAGGCACGTTGCGCAAATCATCTAGGCGCTCGACCACCTTCCCATCTTCCACGCTGGTGCCAAGCCATACGTTCGGCAGAACCGGGAATTCACCGCGGGTAAGCACTTCAGCCATGCGCTCCGGCCGCTTGGTTAAAATCTGGTAGGTGTGGCGAGGCGTAGCCTCCATAGTCGACCATACTTGCCGGATGAAGTCCGCAGGCACGTCAACATGGAACAGGTCGGACATTGAGTTCACAAATACCCGGCGCGGTTTTAACCACTTCTGCGGCACGCTAAGCGCTTTATGGTCCAGCGTGATCAACCCCGTCCACTTCGCTCGGCCACCGCTCTTGCGGGTGGTACCTGCGTATTTGTCTTGCCCCATAGCTTCGAGCCGCGCTGCCATGCGCATCGCATAGCAGTTGGTGCAGCCTGCAGTCAGGATCGTGCATCCAGCTACAGGGTTCCAGGTCGAATCGGTCCACTCGATCGAGGTCTCAGCCATTCGAATCTCCTAAGCCCGGAACATGGTGATTTGTAGCCGTTAAGGTTCCGTCGCTTTTTCCGCTCGCGCGTATTGCCTCTTACTGAACTCAGAGCTTGCTGAGAGTCTGGTGTTTATCACCCTGAACTCAGTGGCAGCGCCGCTTAGGCGCGGCTGCCCTGAAGCCTATAAGGGTGTTCCCGACAATCCCCTCACTACGTTCGGGTCTTGTCTCAGTACCTTCGGATTATAGTTACCGTACGCGAGCGCAGGAAAGGTCGTCAAGCAAAAAGTTGCACGTTGCGCATTTATCACTTTACATTAGTTGCTAGTTGCGCAACATTACCCTCAACAAGCGAACATGCTGTTGGGGAACGACCAATGACTAGCATCCCAATCGAACGCCTGACTACCGGAACCACCATTTACGCCGTGGGCGGCGATTTTGGCCCATTCGGCGGCTTTGCTACCGTCACGGCCATTGAAGATCAGGGCGAAGGGGAAGCGTTCCTGTTGACCCTCGATCATGGCGGATGGATCGGCGAACAAACCATGGCTGTCGACAAAGGTGGCCGCGTCACCTTCGGCGGCGTCGGTGAGCCTAAGCTTCTCCCCTTCGATGATGCTTCCGAGGAAGCCCTGCTCGCCCGGATCGCCGCGGACGATGCCGACTCTTGGGCGATGATCGACAAGCTTGATGCAGCCCGAGGGTGCGTATCGCAAAACGTCGACGCCCCTCTCACCAAGGCGGTTGCTGACGCCCTTGGCGTCCCTGCCCTCCTGGCTGCGGAGTGATGGCGATGCTGCACAAGTGTACAGATTTCACCTGCCCTTCCATAGGTCAACGCACCAGCAAGACCTGCGGGTGCCATCAGACAGACGAGCAAGTCCTGCGGGCATTGAGCGCTGATCTCCTCAGCGCACTACGCGATATGATGGGAGAGTTCGAAGATCCAACGATCACAGACGACCTTCGAACGCAGATCGGCATAAGCGCCAACACCATAAAGGCCCTTCAAAAGGCACGGCGCGTCATCGCCGAAGCCGCGGCTGTAGGGGTGGCGTGATGCGCGATCTTCAACAAGCCATCGACCAGGCCCGCAAGCTTCATGAGACGCTTTGCTACGTCAAAGGCGCTCGCATGTCGGGCGGCGATCCAGAACCGATCGAGGCCGATGCACTGGCCCGATTGGTCGATCTGGCGAACGCCATGGAGCACTTCTGCGATCCCATGGACGCGGCTGCCAAGGTCGCGGTCGAAGGCACAAGGATCGCGGCCCAATGATCCGCGCAGCCCTGCTCCTCCCCATTCAAGCCTTCGGCCTAGCTGGATTTATGTACGCAACCTTCGGCTGGCTGATCGTGCCGCCGAGCCAGATCATGGGATTGTTCTAATGGTTTTGACCTTCCTGCATTCGCTTCGCCTCGCCCAAGCCGGAATGATTGTTGCACCAGCCGATCATCCGCCCTGTGGCGGCATTGGAATCGGTGACTGGGACTTTCCCTTGGCCGCGATTTTCGCCCGCTTACAGGGCGCTTCTGACGACTACAAGCGCATCACAATCCTTGACCAGGAACGCCAGCGTTTCGCCCGCCACGCTCTGGAGATGGAGACAGTGGACCTTGCCATGCGCGACGAGCTTCTGGCGGTCGAAGCCAAGCTCGCTGAGTGGGCGCAGGCCATAGACACAGACATGCGGGTCGGGAGGGCGGCAGCATGAACGTCCAGAAGATCGAAGACGGCGAGCTCGTCACCAAGCCAGGCATCTATGACATGTCGATCGACTGGTATCACTCGCAATGCTGCGATGGTCCGTCGATCAGCTCAAGTGGCATCCGCAAAATTCTGCAATCGCCGGCAGCCTATTGGCGCACTAGCGATCTAAACCCCAGCAGGGTGGAGGAAGGCGACAAGGAAGCCTTCATTCTCGGACGGGCTGCCCACCACCTGTTCCTGGGCGAGCGCGACTTCGGCAAGCACTTTGTGCAGCGGCCAGAGGAAGCGCCAGACGGTCGCGTTTGGAACGGCAACAACGCGTCGTGCAAGAAGTGGGTGGAGGATCGCAAGGCCGAAGGGCTGACCATCCTCACCCCAAACCAGGTGGAGAAAATCCAAGGCATGGCTGGCCTGCTGCCTTGGCAAAAAGGCATGACGAATTGCGGGCTCAAGAATACGCCCCTGTATGTGCAAGGGGCTCTCTCTGGGGAGATCGAGCGGTCACTGATCTGGAAAATTGGGAATGTGTGGGTGAAGGCCCGACCTGACGCGATCCCCGGCGACAGCAACGACTTCGCCGACCTCAAAACCACCTCTACCGGCATCGAAGATCGGGATCTTTCCATGACGGTCTTGGACCGGGGCTACCACGTCCAAGGTGCTGTTGTGGGTATGGGTGCGGGAGCAGTGCTCGACCGGCAGATGGCTGGCTTCCACCTAGTGTTTGTCGACACTGGCGACGTCCACGCGGTTTCGGTCAGAACCCTGGACGACACCGACATTGTGCTGGGCGAACGCTCAACATTCGTCGCCCTCAGCATCTTTGAGAAATGCCTAGAGACCGGCATCTGGCCGGGACCAACAGCCCGCCAGGCAGACGCCCAGCGACTATCCCTCCCCCAATGGGGCCGCGACAACATCAATCGGCGGCTCGACGTTTTCGAACAGGAGTTTAGCCTTACATGAACCAGCAGATTGCTACCCAGCAGCCCCAGCGAGAAACTATGCCGATGACGTCTGTCGGCATGACCTCGGGTGGTGGCTACCGTATAGCGCCGCAGAACCTCGGCGAGGTGGTCAAGTTCGCAGAGGTAATGGCTCGCGCCGGCAAGATGCTGCCAGAGCACCTCCAAGGCGATGTTGGCGCGTGCATGGCGGTCGCTATGCAGGCTCTAGACTGGCAGATGAACCCCTTCGCGGTTGCGTCAAAGTCCTACTTCGTAAACAAGCGAGTGGCCTATGAAGCCCAGCTTATTGCGGCGGTGGTCAATACACGGTCGGGCATCAAGGGCCGCCTGCGCTACTCCTACAGCGGTGAGGGCAATAACCTAGTCTGCACAGTGACGGGCATCCTCAACGATCAAGAGTGCGAATACGAGACGCCTACAATCGGCAGCATAACGACCAAGAACTCGCCGCTATGGAAGTCCGACCCTCGCCAGCAGCTTGGATATTTCGCTGCACGATCCTGGGCTCGCCGCCACTGCCCGGAAGTTCTCTTGGGCGTCTACAGCAACGACGAGCTCGAGTACGAGCCAAAGGATATCACACCGCAAGGGTCAGGCCTCGCTTCCCGGCTTGCACCACGAGAGGCAGGCCCAGGGTTCAACGCGGAGATTGTAGCCGAGGCTCTAAGCGCCCCGTCACAAGACCTCGACAATCACCGGCAGACTTCCAGCGAGGATCAGGACGACGTGATTGATCCCGACCTTCTGCGTGACGCTGGCTCAGCCGCGATAGCTGGTGCAGACCGGGAACCACCCAGCGATCTCTTGCCCGCTCGCAGGGAAGCTTGGCTCGCCGAATTCGACCGGGTGACGGCTGACGCAGAGGAGAATGCGTGATGCAGCGACTTTTCACGCCAGGGCCCTATCGGGCAATCGGAAGCGCGATCTATGGCGACATTCCACAAGAGATAGACCCATTGCGGTTTCGAGGCTTCAAAGAGATGGAGCCAGGTCGCGGGTTCCTCATAGCCGAGAGCATCCCACACTCGGCAACACGTAACCTACTTGCTGCATCCCCGGTCCTCTACGATGCGTGCGAACGCGCTGAGTGGTGGCTGAGCACCCACATTGAAGGGCAAACGATGCGTGATGTCATGCGCGCAGCAATCCTTTCCGCTCACGGGGTGCAGCCATGAACACGCTGGACCTCTCTCATACTCCGCGCATTGCCCGGGTAATCGACTTCGAAACCACCGGGCTGCCTGAAGACGAGAACGCTGAAATAATTGAGGCGGGATTCCTTGATGTTGATCTCGCATCCGAAGGCTTTCCGATCGTGCCCGGCAGTGAATGGCAGTCACTGGTGAAGCCTGTTGGCGGCATACCACCAGTGACAATGGCTGTGCACCACATCATTCCTGATGATGTAGCGGACGCTCCGCATGCCATGGTTGCTTGGCAAGCGCTGCGCGCCGGCATGACAGAGGCTGACGTTTATGCAGCCCACAACGCGGTGTTCGAGCAGCACTTCTTCAAGGGTGCGGGGCAAGCCTATATCTGCACTTACAAGTGTGCTTTGCGGGCTTGGCCAGACGCACCGAGCCACAGCAACCAGGCACTGCGTTACCACCTCGGCCTGCCAATAGATCGCAAGCTTGCAGAGCCGCCCCACCGAGCCCTGCCCGACGCCTATGTCACGGCGCATATCCTGCAAGAACTGCTGAAGATGCGGCCGCTTGAGCGGCTGGTCGAGATCAGCAAAGAACCCGGCTTCCTACCTCGCATGACGCTTGGCGAGCACTACGGCAAGAAGTTCTCCGAGGTGCCGCGTGCCTACTTGGAATGGTTGGTCACGAAGATGGCTGGCGATCCAAAGCGCAAGAATGAAGTCTTCACCGCTAATTGGTGGCTGACGAAACAGACCCAGGATCAACAGGTCTACCCGGCGGAGACGGTCTGATGGCGCCCGATCCAGACTACCGCATCATAACTTGCCTCTCGGAGAACTCCGACGCTGGCAAGGAATGGCTGGCTCGCGTCACCCATCCACGCACCCGGCTGGGCATCTTCTTCGAAGCGCCTAATGAGGCAGAGGTCATCATCAAGGCCAGTGAGTTCTGGGAGCAGCACCGCAAAGAGCGCGAGGAGAACTGGCGCAAGCGGGACGAAGCCCGGGCAAAGGCTGAGGCCAAGGCGGCTCGCAAGACGAAGGCGGAGGCTGCGTGATGGAGAACTTCCGCCGCGAGCCTATCCGCAGCCGTGACTACCTTGATGGAAGCAAGGGCCAGACTTGTGTGTTTGCCATCCCGAACGTGTGCACCGGTGGGCCAACAGTCTCCTGCCACCTGCACGACGAGACGTTCGCCATGGCGAAGAAGGCTGACGACACATCCACTGGCGACGGGTGCATGGCCTGTCACGACGCTATGGATGGCCGCAGCATGGTCCTAAGCGAACGGGACTGGCTGTTCTATGCCTTCCGGGCGCTCCAACGCACTATCCGACGCCGCATTGAGCAGAAGATTTTGCGCCTCAAGTTGGACGCGCCAGCCCAACCAAAGCAGTCCAAACCGAAGTCTGAGCGCCAGCCATCCAGGCCGATGCATTCGCGCGGCTTCGATCCCTCAGCAAGCCGCCCCATTCCCCAGCCAGTCGATCCTTGGGGCAAGTCCCGCAAGGCAAAAGCCAAATCGGAGCAGGTTCAATGACCCCCACCCCTTTATCAGTTGATGCGCTACGAGGGCTGCTGGAACGGGTGAATGCCGGTTCTATTCGGGCTCTCAGCATCAAGCAGCCATACCCGCACTACATCTTCAACCAAGGCAAAGATGTTGAGAATCGCGACTGGCCGACGCGGGGCCGGGGTTGGTTTTTGATCCATGCCGGAGTTTCGAAAAGCGAACTCGACAAGGAGGATGAAACCGATATGGCGCTGCCTAGAGGCGGTGTTGTCGGTGCAGCTCGGATTGTCGATTGCGTCAGTGACATGGACAGCAATTGGTTCTTCGGCAAGTACGGGTTTGTCCTGCGCGATGCCTTCCCGGTGCCGTTAATCCCCTGCCGTGGGCAGCTTGGGTTCTTCGCGCTTGACCCCGGGATCCTTGATCAATTTTCCCGTCACGTCACCACCCTCATTTCGGAGCTTACCCCATGAACAGCATAGAGGCGGTCAGTGATGAACGGGCGTGGCTTGTAACGGCTGGTCCTGACGGCGAAAGCTCAACAGTAGTGATCGGCTTCGAAGCCATGAAGCAGGCTGTGGTTCGCTGCATGTGGCCCGATCCGAGCGAAGAGCAAGAGGCTAACGATATGCTTGCTGAGCTTTCCGACCCGGATTTTTGGGAAGGCGACTACTGGCGGTGTGGCTGGAGTTTCGAGGACGGCTATCTGCACGTCCAACGCATTACCGACCTTCCCCAAGCCCTGCGCTCTCCAATTCAGGGAGAGGTGAAGGACGAAATGATTGAGCGGGGCGCAGTTGCTATTGACGCGCTATGGTCCGCAGATGGAACCCTTCGCGATTATCCGTTCCCGGAAACTGAGGATAGCTACCAGGAACATTGCCGCTCTACGGCCCGCGCTGCCCTATCTGCCGCCCTCTCATCCCCCGCGCCAGAGCCAGATGCCCTTCGCTCTGCACCTACTGCTGATGACCCTGCAATTGCATATCAGGAAGCCGAGAAGAGGCTTTGCGAATGCGGTGCAGCCGGGAGCGGGGAGGGACATTCAGACTTCTGCCCTTGGCTAGATAGTGCATGGAAGAAGTGGGGCGATGCTGTTGACGCCTCTCCTGCACCTATGGCTGAGCGAGACCCGCGCGACAGGGCAATCCGCAACCTCCAGCTTTTCATCAACACCAATGCTAAATACCTGCCGAACGAAAAGCAGGCGCAGATCGGTGATTTCTACAAACGCTTGGGATTGTCGCTGAACATTCTCCGGTCCTCTCCGCAAGAACAGACGATCAGCGATGATCTGATGCAACGGGCAAAAAAGGGCATGGCAGCGATGGTCAGGAGGGGGCTGCTGACTGCGCCTCTTGAACTGACGCCGGAAGTGGTTAGGGCCTTCAGTGAAGAAGCTGCTCCAATTGAGGTCTCCGACAGAGAGCCAGTCGCCTACATCGACGCCAAAGGCCAACTGCTGATGACCGAACACGGCGCAGCTTGGTTCTCCAATTTCCTTGACGGTCACAAAGATAGCCCGGCCGGAAACCCCGCTGTCGCGGTCTATGCAGAACCCAGAAAACAAGGCGAAGGAGCGGTAGGATGACCCAGCAGGTGAAGAAATATGCGGGTGGCATTCAGGGTTTTGGTCCGTGCGAAACCGTCCCTGCCATTGTATACATTCCGGACGAAGAAAATCCGGATCACATGATATGTGAGCCTCTTACCCCGAAGCCTTTCGGTACGGCTTGGCAGACGAATTACACGGGTGAGGAATGGCATTTTGCACCCGAAGTGTCTTTTTCCGATCTGGATATAGAGCGCGGCATCGTTAGGAACATGACCCCCCTTTTCGTGGCCGAACCAGAGCAGATAGCAGAGGCGGTGGACGATACCGACCGCATGCAGAAGATCAGCGAGGTGATTCTGCACCTTCAGAGCATCCAAGAACGGTTTGGAGATACCTGCGTCTATATCCGCCGAGGTGGAATGTCATGGGGCGCTGTGGCCCTCAATCGCCGCGACGATGATAAGAAGAATGGCGTTTTCGACCTGCAAGCGCAGCACGACCGAGATATGACCGCTCGCTTGCAGCAAGTGGAACGCCTGATCGGGGACAACCGCGACCTTCGCGCCCAGATTTCCGCCTTGTCTGCCCCACCATCTTCGAAGCCCGAGGCGGTTAGCGATGCTGATTTTCCTGCCGGAGCAATCGAGAACGGTCGCGTTTATATCGAGCGGTTGGAACGGGATTATCAATTCAACTGCGAGGCGGGTCCGCTAACCCTGTGTTCGGACTGGATAGAGCTTGTGCGCTGCTTTGAGTACATGGCGGATTATCTAGGCCGCGCCGCTCTCAGCACTGTAGAGGGCGGGAAATGAGCAAGTCTTACCCCGGCATTGCCGCAGCTTGCTTACTGATCGCACTGGACAACGGTGGCATTCATCGTGGCCGCTCGGAGCAGCAGCAAAGCCGAGAGTTCAACAAGTGGCTGGCGAAGCAGGACTATCCGAACTTGCACGAGATTGATGCATGGCTCGCATCTTTGAGCAAGGCCGATTTGGACCAGTTCTGTTCAGGAGGCACAGGCGAACCTGAAACAGAGGCAATCCGCGCCAATGCCCCTGCCTTCACCGACGATTTGCTCAACTCCTATTTTGATGAGGTATGCTGATGTCTACTGTTCTGAACACGATTGAGACAGAACTCAAGACTGCGCTAGAAGATCTATTGCAAGCAGTATGTGGAGAAACCGGATTTGCTGCTGCCGTACGGCACGACAGCGGACACGCTTATCCATGGCCCGCCTTGGACATTGCCGAGGCGAATGCTCGCCACGCCCTCACCGCCGCTCTAAGCACTGTGGAGTGCACCGATGCGCGTTGATCAGGAGTGCTGGGAGCAAACAATACGGGAGCAAGCCGCTAAAGTCTGGCAGTGGTCCGGTTCTGCGTTTCTTGCCGGAGAAAAAGTTGAAGATGAGGAAGGGCACAAAGCAGACCTCTATAGCTGGCTTTGTGGACTCGGCAACACTCTTGAGAGGCTAGCGGATACCGTCGCCCCTCCTGATATAAAGGTACTGGATGCCCTCGCTCTCATGGATAAGCACAAAAGCTGGAGCCTCGGGTTCCACGACAAGGTTTATGGCGACGACGACGAGCAGCCGACACATGGCAAGTGGGTAATATGGGACGAAACCGGCAACATCAATGACCGCGAGTGGCTGGTTATAGCTTCGGGCGAAACGCCAATCGCTGCCATCCGCGCCGCTCTCAGCACTAATGGGAGCGAGACGTGATAGTACGAGATAATCTGATTGCGGCTAGAGCGCTGATCGATACGCCGGAGAAGTGGCAAAAGGGTCGCTTTAGGTCAGAGCGTAAAACCTACCGTTGCTACTGCGCGCTGGGTGCGTTGTTTGAGGTTTGCGGAACAGGCACGGATGCCCTTGCCTCATGTCGGGCTGCACTCATCAACGCTCTGCCTGTCGCTTGGCAACCTCGGATGACAGCCCGCTACAACGATCTGCCATCCACCACCCACGCCGATATTCTTTCTCTGTTCGACCGCGCCATCGCCGCCCAGCCAGAAGGAAGCCAGAGATGAGCGTGGAGATCCTGCCTTGCCCGTTTTGTGGGTCGGTGGAAATTCAAACTGACGGCCCGTGCTACACGCAATTTATGTGCAGCGACTGCGGCGCGGCAACCTATGACCAAGAGAGCCACGAAGCAGCCATTGCCGCTTGGAACTCCCGCCCCATCCCTGCGCTAGAAGCAATGGGGGAGGATAAGCTGGGGGAGATGCTGGCAGGGCTGGAAGGTGTTACGCCGGGGCCTTGGGAAGCAGATCAAAACTTACCGATCAATCGAAAGCCGCGAGTGCATGGCGGTGATGGTTCGCTGATCTGCGAAATTGGCAACATGGCGATGGATCAGGATCAATGGGAAAGGGACGCCGCCCATATTGCTCGCTGCGATCCGCAAACCATCCGGTCGCTCATCACCCGCCTCCAAGCCGCAGAGGCCCTTGTAGAGCGGCTAAAGCTTGAGGCCCAAGCTCACGCCTCAGAAGCCCGGACGGCCAACAGCACCATCTACGAGATTTATCAGGTCATCAGCGGCGGCAAAGGCGAGCCGGGAAACTGGAATGGCGCTGAACCCGTACGCGCTTATGTCCAAGCCGCAGAGGCCAAGAACCAGGCGTATGCCGAGGCGCTGGAGTGGCAACCGATTGAGACTGCGCCGAAGGATGGGACGGTGATCTTGGCCGTCACAGTCGAAGCCGCCAATCCTAGCGCCCGGATGTCGTGGTTTGAAAATGGCGTGTGGGTTCGCATCTGGAAACCAGAAAAGTTTGTAATCCCTGGGCCGGTGCGCTGGTGGCCCACTCATTGGCAACCGCTTCCCAATCCTCCTATCGCCACCCTCCAACAGGGAGCCAAGCCATGAGCAAGTTGTCCAATATGCAGGCGGAAGCGCTGATAAAGTTGCGCGATCATGGCCCAAGATCGGCTTACCCCGGCTTGCACATGGGTACGCTAAAGTCTCTAGCTCAACGCGGGTTGGTTGTTGAAAGTTATGGGCCGGGAAGCATGTCAATGCCGCACACTTCCATCATTTGGCGCATCACCTCTGCCGGTCGCGCCGCTCTATCGGAGCCCCACCCATGACCTCCCCACATGGTCTTGCAATACTGGCGCTGTCTCAGATGGGGGATGGTCATGGCACAGAATAAGAACCATCGCCGTCTGGTCAGAGATACCAGGCTTTATTGGTGTCCACGCTGCCAATCGGAAACTTGGATACCGAACAGCAAGTCATCACTTGGAATAACCTGCGGCGATTGCTCCGAGGGTTTTGATGGTCCGCTGCTGATTTGTGAGCCGAAAAAAGCAGACCGCGCCATGCATAGCGACCGAAAGAATGCGGCATGACAGCGAACAACACAACGATGTTCTTTGCTCTGCTGGGTTGGCTGGCCGCGTTCAACATTCTTGCGGACTTTATACGCGGGATCGTGATGGGGGTTTTGGGATGGTGAAGCTCCCCACAGCCTCCCTGCCCGATTGGCCGGCCGCCATGAACCAGCAACTTGCGGCGGCGTATTGCGGGATCTCAGTCGAGACCTTCGCCGCTCATTGCCCGGTTGTCCCCGTAGTTATCACCAGCTCAAACGCAGGTAAAAGATACCTCCGAGTCCGGCTGGACGAATGGCTGCTGTCCCTAGACAATCCCGCCCCGGCGAAACGCCAGGGCATGGGAGCATTGAGGCTTGCCAACCGTGAAGCTCAGAGGGCTTAACACTCGCCAGAACAAAGCAGGCGTCTGGTATGTCTCGCTGCGGTCCAATGGCACCCTGTTGGGCAAGGCGCCTGATAGGGCTGCGCTGCAAAAGCTGATGGACACGCCGGCGTTCCTGAGCGCCTACGCCAATGCGCAGCAGAAGAAAGAACGCAGCTATGCCGCTGGCACGTTCGGTGCCCTCGTAGCTCGATATCAGAAGAGCCAGGATTGGCTTTCTCTAGCCCCTCGCACCCGCTCGGACTATCAGGGTGCCCTCAATTTCCTCGAGACGGCTTACACTTACAACGCTGCCGAGATCGAGCTTGCCGACGTCGTAGAACTTCGGGACCAGGCTGCAGAAGAGCGCAACGCTAAGTTCTCGGATTTCATTATAGCCGTAATGTCGGCCGTATTCCGATTCGGCTGCGAAGCTGGGCTGATGAAGACGAACCCTGCCCGAGGCGTGCGGAGGCTCTACAAGGCTAGCGCCGATGCGAACCGCCGTTGGTCCACAGAAGAGTGGCAAACGGCCTACAGCCTCGCCCCAGCCCATCTGCGCACGGTCCTGCTTATCGCCCGCCATTGCGGTCTGCGAGGCCAGGACATAGTCGCGCTGACATGGGACAATTACCGCGACGATCCCGACATGGGAAAGGTCTTGGCGTTCGTCCCGAAGAAGAACGGCAACAAGGTTGGGGAATTGACCATCGGCGTGCCAGAGCCATTGCGGAGCGTGCTCGACGCAATGAAGGCCGGTGATGGTGTAGTGCAGCCGGCAAGCAATGGGCCGATCTGCAGGAACAGTCTGGGCAAGAAATACCCAACTGAGAACGCCATGCGAAAGGCATGGCAGGACATGAAGGCATCTGAGGTGTTCAAGGCCAAGGTGCCAACCGGAGCCGATCTGACCCTGCACGGACTTCGCGTCACCTTCAGCAGCGAACTACGCGAGCAAGGCTTTTCCGATCGCGAGGTTGCGGACATGCTAGGTGATCTGTCCGAAGGCATGGGCAAGCGCTACAGCCGCGGCGCTCAGATGCGCAAAACCAGCGTTCGGGTGCACCAAAAACGCGCCGTTTAAGTGTGTGCAAAACAGCCGATATCGAGGCATTTTTGAGCCTCGGCAGAATATGGTGTGTGCAGGAAAAGCGTTAATTGGCAAAGGCGTCAGGGGATTTGCAATCCGCTGCGTCACCACTCCGCCACGTGGCCTCTGAGCCGGGTTCTATGACAGCGGCAGTCCTTATGCAAGATCGTGTGGTGGGTTGAATTGCTTTTCACCCGATCGGTGAGGAGGGGGATGCGGGGTTCACTTGCAGGGTGGACGTCGCGTAGGTTGGCGCACGCAAGCTGGGGAGTCGTGGTGGCGGAGATTGTGCTGGAGCAGGCAGGAAAGCGGCGGGATTATTTGCAGCCGGCGATGGCAGGAGCGCTGGCGGCGGTGGTGGGCTATGCCAGCACGTTCACGCTGGTACTGGCTGCGCTGACAGCGGCGGGGGCTTCGCCACAGCAGGCCGGTTCCGGACTAATGACAGTGTGTATTTCTATTGGCCTGCTCAACATTGCCGTGAGCGCCCGGGTGCGGCTGCCGGTTAGTTTTGCGTGGTCCACGCCAGGAGCGGCGTTCTTGTTGACAGTGGGTGAACCGGTGGGGGGTTTTCCGGCCGTGGCGGGGGCGTTCCTGGTAGCGGCCGGATTGATTCTGCTGACTGGGCTGATCAGGCCCCTGGCGCGGCTGGTGGCGGCGATACCGGCATCGATTGCCAATGCAATGTTGGCGGGTATGCTGCTAACGCTGTGCCTGGCGCCAATTACTGCGGTAGCGGAGGTGCCGGCGCTTGCGCTGCCGATCCTCGGAGCATGGGTGATCGGGCTACGCTTTGCGCGGCGCTATGCAGTGCCGGTTGCGGTGCTGGTGACAGGAATTGTGCTGGCATTGACGACGCATTTGCCAGCCGGGGCGCTGGACGGAAGCTGGCCGGCGTTCGTGCCTGTCGTGCCAGTGTTTACGCTTGATGCGATCATCCGGATCGGGCTGCCGATCTATGTGGTGACGATGGCGTCGCAGAATTTGCCGGGGCTCGCGGTGATGCAGGCGAATGGCTATGTGCTCAGCCCTGCCCCGTTGTTTGTGCTGACCGGCATCGCCAGTGCGGTGACCGCGCTGTTCGGGGGGCATGCGAGCAACCTCGCCGCGATTACGGCGGCCATTTGTGCGGGCCCGGAGGCGCACCCTGACCCTGCACAGCGTTGGCCTGCGCCCATCGCGGCCGGGGTAGTTTACCTGTTGCTGGCGGGTGGCGCGAGCCTTGCTGCGGCGTTCATTGCAGCTTCGCCGCCCGTGCTGATCCAGGCTGTGGCTGGTCTTGCGCTATTGTCGAGCCTAGCAGCTGCGTTGTCGGGCGCTTTGGCGCAGGAGGAAGTGCGGTTGCCGGCGATCTTCACGTTCGTGACCACGGCATCGGGGATCACGATGTTCAGCGTGGGGGCGCCGTTCTGGGGATTGCTGGGCGGGGTAGCGATCCTTCTCTTGTTGCGGACCGAGCGGTTCGGCACGGCAGGATGATCCATGGCGTGATCATAGCTGGCGGCCAAGGGCGGCGGCTGGGTGGCGTGCGAAAGGCGGATATTGAAATCGGCGGGGTGCGGCTCATCGAGAGGGTGGCAGCACGGCTGGAGGGGGTTGCTTCGCCTGTTCTGGTGTCGACAGGACCAGTAGCGGCAGAGTGGTTGTTGCGGGTAGGGTTTGAAGCAGTGCCAGATCTTGGGGGCAATCTAGGTGGGCCGCTGGCTGGGCTGGTTGCAGCGGTGGCGAGATTGCGGGACAGGCAAGTGCGGGAAGGCATTCTAATTTCTGCGGCGGTGGATACGCCGTTCTTGCCCAGGGATTATGTAGCTCGCTTGGTACAGGGACTGGAGCATGCTCCGGTGGCGTTTTCAGCATGGCGTGAAGCGTTTTATCCGCCGAATGCAGCTTGGCAGATCGAAGCTATTCTCGATTTACCGGAGCGTATAGCTGATGTTGGGAGCTTAAAGGGATTGCAGCGCGATCTGGACGGGGAAAGCGTCAGCTGGGACGAGATGCCGGACAATCCGTTCGACAACGTCAATACTCCGGCGGACCTTCTTGCGCTGGAGGAAAGAGCCAAGTGCCAAGCGGACTTGTGACGGGTTATTCACACGTGGGGCAATTGGGGCTTGGCAAAGCAAATCAAGTTCGCTACATGGACCTCGCCTCCGGTCCCGGGGGTGCCCGATGTGTGTTCCGCGATAGCTCAGTTGGTAGAGCGTTCGACTGTTAATCGAATGGTCGCTGGTTCGAGTCCAGCTCGCGGAGCCAATCGGATTTCCCCTAGCCTCATGATCTTAGCCGTGGCCATTGCCAGCCGGGATCGGTCGCGGTACGGGTGCAGAATTCTTTCGCATCCGGATCTCTCGACATGGACGCCGTTTCCGCGCAGTCTCCGGCGGCTGTGCAGCGCACTTCGCTCGTCATTATCCTAGCCGTCAGCGCCTCACACTTGCTCAATGACCTGATGCAGTTCCTCCTGCCAGCGCTTTATCCGCTGTTGAAGGAAGCTTATGGGCTAGATTATGTTCAGATCGGGCTGATTACCCTGGCGCAGCAGATGACGGCGTCAATCCTGCAGCCGCTGGTGGGCTTATATACCGATCTGCGCCCCAAGCCCTATGCGCTGGCTGTCTCGATGGTTTTCGCCCTTGTCGGCGTGTTACTGCTACCGAGTGCCAATAGCTTTGCCCTTCTTGTCTTGGCCGCGATGATCGGCGGGATTGGTTCTGCGATATTTCACCCGGAGGCTTCGCGGGTTGCGCGACTGGCGTCCGGCGGGCGGCTGGGCTTTGCGCAATCGCTGTTCCAGGTGGGCGGAAATCTAGGAACCTCGATAGGACCACTGGCGGCTGCCTATTTTCTATTGCCGCGTGGGCAAGGGAGCGTTGCCTGGTTTGCCATTGTTGCTGTGACGGCCTTGGTGATCCTGGCAGCGGTCGGGCGATGGTATGCGGCACATCAGCGTGCCCAGAGCGGCACGAAGGTGATAAAGGCAGTACAGCAGGTGCTGTCGCGCCGCCGATTGCTTGCGGCGTTTCTTGTGATCGGCGCGCTGCTGCTGAGCAAATATGTCTATATTTCTTCGATCACGAGCTATTACAGCTTCTATCTCATCGAGAAGTTCAACCTGACGGCACAAGAAGCGCAGCTCTATTTGTTTCTGTTCCTGGGCGCTATTGCCGCCGGTACGTTTATCGGCGGCCCTGTTGGCGACCGGTTCGGGCGCCTGACGGTGATTTGGGGATCAATCGTGGGCGCCCTGCCATTTACGCTGCTGCTGCCGCATATGAACCTCCCTGGAACCGCCATCGTCAGCGTCGCCGTGGGGCTGATCCTGTCCTCGGCGTTCTCGGCGATCGTGGTCTATGCACAAGAATTAGTGCCGGGCAAAGTAGGCATGGTGGCGGGCTTCGTGTTTGGCTTTGCCTTCGGCATGGGGGCAATCGGCGCGGCGGTGATCGGTGCGCTGGCCGACCGGATCGGCATTGTCAGCGTCTTTCAATTGACCGCATTCCTGCCGTTCTTGGGGTTCCTCACTATCTTTCTGCCTCGGGCGCGTGAATTGCACCCCACATCTTAAGGAGACAGCATGAGCGATGGCATGGATGCAGATGGCGCAAGCCAGATCTCGCTGACCCGTACGATCAACGCGCATATCGACGACGTATTTGCCGCCTGGACCGATCCGGCGCTCATCGAGCAATGGCAGGCGGATGAAGCCGAATTGGATGCTTTCGAAGGCGGGGAATACAAGTTCACCACCTTTGGCGATGATGACGACCCGGAGGATCATACTGTCAGCGGCGAAATCCTACAGTTCGTCGAAAATAAAAAGCTCGTTATGTCCTGGGTGCACAAGGACGAAGAAGAGGGCGAGGAGGACTTGATCTTCGTGCTCGAAATTGGCTTCAAGGCGTTGGGCGAAGAGAGAACGCAGATCACGCTAACCGAGCGCGGGCTGGCTCATACCGATCCCGAATCGCGCATCTTTTCCATGGAAGCTTGGAGCGCGGCGCTGGAACACCTCGCCGAAGTCATGGAATAGTTTGAACCTTCCACTGCCCTGACGCGTAAACGCAGTGGAGGGTCCCTATGGCAAAAACATCTCTCGTCTGGTTGCGCAACGATCTGCGGATTGCGGACAATCCTGCGCTTAGCGCAGCCGTGACGCACGGTGACAGGGTAATTGCTTTCTACGTCCATGAGAAGACCACTGGCATACGCCAAATTGGCGGTGCCGGTCGCTGGTGGCTGCATCAAAGCCTTGTGGTGCTTGGCGCTGCACTTGCAGAGCGCGGCGTTGAGCTGGAAGTGGCGTCTGGAGAGACGCGGCAGGCGATCGATAAGCTGGTAAAACGCAGCAAAGCCGAGGCCGTGTTTTGGAACCGGCGCTATGCTCCTGGTGAACGGGCTGTTGATGAGGCCGTAGAGGCCGAGCTGCGGCAACGTGGCTTATATGTCGAGTCGTTTGGCGCCAATGTGCTCGTCGAGCCGTGGGACATTGCGACAGGACAAGGGCGGCCTTATTCGGTTTATTCGCCGTTCCTGAAAGCGCTAAAGGCCAGTTCCATTCCAACGCCGGAGCGTATGCCAAAAGCGCTCAAAGCTTTGGAAGCAAAGCCGTTGGACGCCGATTACCGCAAGCCCCGATGGGCGCGAAAGCTTACCCCTTATTGGCAGATCGGCGAGGCGGCGGCCGAAAAGGCGTTGAGTGATTTTCTTGAGCAGAAGCTGTCCGCCTATCCTCTTGGCCGGGACATACCGGGGCAATCGGCGACGTCGCGGCTATCGCCGCATCTGCGGTTTGGGGAAATAAGCCCCCGGCGGGCGTGGCACGCAGCGCTTGCTGTGGCCCATGCCGACCCTGGCAAGCAGGCTTTCGTCGACAAGTTCCTGTCCGAACTCGCCTGGCGCGATTTCAACTACCATCAATTGTTTCACCGAGACGATATCGTCACCAAATCCATGCAGCCCAGATACGAAGGCATGGGTTGGCGCGAGGCGCCTGTGGAGCTTGCTGCCTGGAAAGTGGGGCAAACTGGGGTTCCCATTGTCGATGCGGGCATGCGCGAGATGTGGGAGACCGGGTTCATGCAAAACCGGGTTCGAATGCTGACGGCTTCGTTTTTGACCAAGAACCTGCTGGTTGACTGGCGGCTTGGGGAGGCATGGTTTTGGGATTGCCTAATGGATGCCGACATGGCGAACAATCCGGGCAATTGGCAGTGGGTGGCGGGATCGGGGCTCGATGCCGCGCCGTTCTTCCGAATTTTCAACCCGGTGACCCAAGGCGAGAAGTTCGATACAGACGGCTCATATGTACGCCAGTGGGTGCCGGAATTGGCCAAACTGCCGGACAAATGGGTGCATAGGCCAAGCGAGGCGCCGCGAGAGGTACTAGTAGCCGCTGGCGTGAACATCGGGAAGAATTATCCAAGGCCGATCGTTGATCTTAAGGAGTCTCGCGAGCGGGCGCTTGAGGCAATGGCGGCGCTTTAGGAAAGCTATCTCTCCGCGCCCGCTTTCGCGCTTGACGCTTGCGCGCGAACTGTTCTTGGGAGAACGGTGTGCCTGATCAGCAGCTTATCTCTTGCTGACAGCGCTGCCGGCACTTAGGTTTGCAGTCCCGCCGCGCACATAGATCGAGCTCATGCCCAAGCACAAAGACATCCTTTCCGCAATCGGCAACACAGCGCTGATCAGGCTCAATCGCGTGTCCGAGCTGACGGGCTGCGACATCTGGGGCAAGGCGGAGTTCCTTAATCCTGGCCAGTCGGTGAAGGACCGGGCGGCGCTGTTCATCATCCACGATGCAGTAAAGTCTGGAGCGCTGAAGCCGGGTGGCACGATCGTAGAAGGAACGGCTGGGAATACGGGCATAGGGCTGACGCTGGTGGCCAATGCGCTGGGCTTCAAATCAGTAATCGTTATTCCCGAGACGCAGAGCCAGGAGAAAAAGGACGCGCTTCGGCTTTACGGGGCGGAACTGATCGAAGTGCCGGCCAAGCCTTATAAGAACCCCAACAACTACATTAAGATTTCGGGCCGGTTGGCCGAGAAGCTAAACCGCGAGCTGCCGGGCGGCGCCATCTGGGCGAACCAATTTGACAATGTCTCGAACCGGCGTGCGCATGTGGAGACCACGGGACCGGAAATCTGGCAGCAGACGAATGGGCGTGTGGACGGGTTTATTTGTGCGGTTGGGTCGGGGGGAACGCTGGCTGGCGTCGCCGAGGCACTACGAGCGCGGAATTCGGATGTGAAGATTGGCCTGGCTGATCCGGAGGGCGCGGCGCTTTACAATTACTATGCGCATGGCGAGCTCAAATCATCGGGGAATTCGATCAGCGAAGGCATTGGTCAGGGGCGGATCACGGCCAATCTCGAAGGGCTGAAGGTCGATTATCCGTTCCAGATATCCGATGCGGAGGCCCTGCCCTACATTTTCGACCTACTGGAGCATGAAGGGTTGTGCCTGGGCGGGTCGAGCGCAATCAACATCGCAGGAGCGGTGCGGATGGCGCAGCAGATGGGACCTGGCAAAACCATCGTCACCATCCTTTGCGATTATGGCAATCGCTATGCCAGCAAGATCTATAACCCGGAGTTTCTCCATTCCAAGAACCTTCCCGTGCCGAAATGGATGGAGGGGCGCACGCCGCTCGATATCTCAGGCATTATCGAACCAGAACCCGTTTGAGCCGAGACGTCAGCAGCCATTGTGACAATGCTATGGGCTGGTAAGGTGCGCACGCAAAACTCAGGGCGGGCGCATTGTTCGGTATAGACGATATTCTTAGGTCCATCATCGCCGATTTCAGCCTTTTGGCTGCCGTTACCGGGCTTATCTATTTGCTGGCGGGCGTATGTGCGGTGCGGGAAATCATGATCTCCCGCACATCGCAGGGATCAATTGCGTGGCTCTTGTCCCTCGCACTGCTGCCGTTTCCAACGGCGTTCTTGTATGTGATCTTTGGCTGGAAGGCCTTCGACGATTATGCCACGGACCGCATCCGCAATGGACGCGCGGCGCGACCGCTCAAGGCGAAAGACCTTGCGCTAATCGACCGGGAGACGAGCCATCTCTGGCCGGTGCAGGTCAAGGTTTCCGAGGTGCCGTTTCTCAACGGTAATAAGGTGGAGATTCTCGTCGACGGACAGGCGACGTTCGACTCAATCTTTGCCGGGATTGCCAAGGCGCAGCGGTACCTTTTGGTGCAATTCTATATCGTGCGCGATGACGCCTTGGGCAAGGAACTCGCCGAGCGGCTGATCGAGCGGGCCAATGCCGGCGTGCAGGTTTACCTACTCTATGACGATGTGGGCAGCACCGGCATGCCGAAGCGCTATCGCAAGCAGCTGAGGGACGCCGGGGTGAAAGTGGCTGGGTTCAACCAGCGGCACAAATTCCTGCGAATCTATGGGCCGACGCGGATCAACTATCGCAATCACCGCAAGATTGTAGTGGTGGATGGCGAGCATGCCTGGGTGGGCGGGCACAATGTGGGCATGGAATATCTCGGTGCGGATCCAAAATATGGCCGGTGGCGTGACACGCATGTGCGCATATCAGGCCCCGCGACGCTCAGTTGCGCCTTGCTATTCCGCGAAGACTGGGAATGGGCCACAGGCGAGATCCTTCCGGCAACACCGCCGGAGACGGTTGCGACACCTGGCGATCAATCCGTCTTGGTGATGGGCAGCGGACCTGCTGACAGGCTTGAGGAATGTGCGATCGCGTTCACCGACATTATCGGGCGCGCGCGGGAACGGCTCTGGATCGTGAGCCCCTACTTCGTGCCAGACACTGATATCCGCACGGCGCTGTTTGCGGCCAAGCTCAGAGGCGTAGACGTTCGTATCATGCTACCGGACCGGCCGGACCATATCATGGTGTGGCTGGCGAGCATCGCGCATGCCGACAATATGGTCGAGCATGGGGTCGATGTGTACCGGTTTGCCGATGGGTTCCTGCACCAAAAGGTCGTGTTGATGGACGATCAGATCGCCTCGATCGGCAGCGTCAATTTCGACAACAGGTCTTTCGCCATCAATTTCGAGATTACACTTTGGTTCACCGACAAGGCGACCATTGATGGAGTGGTGGCGATGTTACTTGCTGACTTCAAGATGTGCCGGCAGGTCGACATCGATGAAGTCAAAGGCAGGCGACTGCACATGCGCTTTGTCACTCAGGCCGCGCGCCTGCTTTCGCCCCTTCTATGAGACCAATGACATGACCGAGTTCCTGTTTCGTGAAGACAGCTATTTGCAATCAACACTTGCCATTGTCACGGGCGTGACGCTGGAGGGTGGAATCCTGCTTGACCGAACGGTTTTGTATGCCGCTTCGGGCGGGCAGCCTGGCGACGTCGGGGAAATTGTGCGGGCGAATGGTTCGGCGCTGCCGATCGTCAATACTATTCATGTTAATGGCGACAAGGCGGAGATCATTCATGTTCCGGTGGAGGGTGGGGCAGTTCCGGCGGTGGGCGAGCAGGTCACCATCCGAATGGATTGGGAACGGCGTTACCGGTTGATGCGAATGCATACAGCGCTGCATCTGCTCTCGGTCGTGCTGCCTTTTCCGGTGACCGGCGGATCAATCGGTGAGGACAAAGGACGCCTGGACTTCAACATGCCCGAAGTGCCGGAGGATCTTGCAGCGGTGGAATTGCAGCTTAACGAGATGGTGGACTCGGCTCATCTGGTCAGCGCGGAGTGGATCACGGATGCGGAGATGGCGGCCAGTCCAGATTTGATCAAGACCATGAACGTCAAGCCACCGATGGGGCAAGGCCGTGTGCGACTGATCCGGATCGGCGATATTGACCTGCAGCCGTGCGGGGGCACGCATGTACGCAATACAAGCGAAATCGGCCGGTTGGCTCTGGGCAAGATCGAGAACAAGGGCAAGCAGAACCGGCGGGTAAACCTGCTGTTCGCGTCCTAGCGGCTTTCCTGTCTTGTCATATGCGCTGGTCGGTTTGCCGAAAGCAACTTGGGAATAGGCATGGGTTTTCCCGTCAAGACAGCAATTGGTTTCTTGTGCGTCGCTGCGATAGGCGGGCTGGTTTATGGCTGGGGTACGGGACTGTTCTTTCCGTGCGGGCCGCTCGACCGGTTCATCAACACCAGCAATTGCAGGATCTTGGCGCATTGGGAGAACACCGAGATCGAAGCGGTGCTCACCAGGGCAGAAGATACATCGATAGATGTGGTCCTCCGCGGTCCCGGGCGGGAGCCGACTGCTCCGCAGCAATTGGTCGAAATCGCTGTGAGTGGCGGCGCTACTGGCCAGAGTATTACACTAGCTGATGTGCCACCCAGTATCGACTGGATTGGGGCCAAAGCTGACAGTCAAGGGCGCACCGTTTTAGCGAGCTTTTATCAGGAGCGCGTTTGGCTTCTGGAGCGGGCAACAGGAAGACGCTTGGCTATCTTCGACGGCAAGTACAACGTCGGGCGGTTCGGCTTTTCCCGGGATGAGCAGCATGTGCTGATCGACACCGAATATGGGAGTTTCGATCGACCGGTGGCGTTAACTGCGTCAAAGTACCAAATGAATGGAACTTTGGTCGGCGAGGTCACGGGAGAAGAGACGTGGCCGATCTATCAAACGGGAATTAGTTCTGCGCTGACAGTGGACGGCAAATTCATGGTGCAGCATGAAATGACGCGAGCCGACACCAATGTAGTGGCTTTGCGGCTGGTCGATACGCCTTACCTTGATTGGGCAGGCAAGCTGATGCTTGCCAATGTCGGCGCTTGGCTCAGTCAAATGTTGCCCTATGTTTTTATTAGCCCCGATGGCCGGCATGTAGCCGCGTCATTCGATAGCAGCGATGAATGGGGACAAACCAATTCAGCACTGGTGGTTTGGGAAATCGAAACCCAGAAGGTCGCGACAATCGTGCCGACATGGCGCGCACCTTGGAAGGATGTGGTTTGGCTCGGCGATGGCCTGCTCGCAGCGAGCCGCTTGCACTATCAAATTGGCAGCAGCGATCTGGCGCTAATCCGCTATGAGAGATCAACGAACCGGGGGAGCATAGAGTAGGCCGCCGTTCGTCCACAGGGCGTTTTGGCCGCGCAGCAGCGCGGCGCCGGTTTGGGGGCCAAAATGGCGGTCGTAAAGCTCGGAATAGTTACCCACTGCGCGGATAGCATCGGCCATGAAGCTCGCCTTCAAGCCAAGAGGAGAGCCGTAGTCGCCCTCGACACCCAAAATGCGGCGTATAGCGGGGTTACGCGAGGCGGATAGCGACTCGGTGTTCAGAGACGTAATGCCGACTTCTTCGGCATTGATCAGCGCGAAAAACGTCCAGCGGACGATGTTGAACCATTGCTGGTCGCCTTCCCGGACCAGCGGACCCATTAGTTCCTTTGAAATGCGTTCAGGGAGAATGCGGTGGGCATTCGGATCGGGCAAAGCGCGGCGGATAGCTTGCAAATTACGGCCGGACGCGGAAACAACATCGCACAAGCCCGCCTGATAGGCGACGGATAGGTCGCTTACGTCCTCATAAGGTACTTCTGTATAGCGCGCTTGATTGGAGAAGAAGAACTCTTGAATACGCTCAAGTTCTTCGCCCAAATCGGTTACGCAGACCCGAATATCGTCGAGCTCAAAGGCTGAGACAACGCCGAGGGTTTCGGGCACAAGGAATGCTTGGCCATCAAAGAATGCGGTGGCGACATAGCTTGCGCCATAGAGCGTGTCACGCCTTCCAGTCCAAGGACCGCTGCGGGTGAGAATGTCGACTATTCCAGTTTGAAGAGGCGCAAACCGGGTTTCGCCGCGCAGAGTACGGAACTGATAAAGGTTTGCATCTCCCAAAGCCGCGGCAGCAACTGCACGACAGAAGTCGACGTCAAAACCGGACCATCTCCCCTCGGCATCCTGCTGGGCAAATCCAGGTATCGGATTGCTCGCACCGCAAATCAGGAAGCCGCGCTCGCGAACTGTTTCGAGCGTCGATTGCGCATAGACCGGCACCGCGGGAGCGAGAAGGCAAGCCAGAACAGCTGCCCATAGGGTCAGCAATTTTCTCACGATACTCAGTCCTACCATTGCCCGCTGTGACCACTCATAATGCCGTCCACGGCTACTTGGTCAAGCCGATGGGCCGCTTGCTGATTGCTTTTCGCACCGGTAAGCAGCGCACAATGACGTTAATGCAAGATCTGGCTCAGGAAGAGCTTGGTGCGTTCGTGCTGGGGATTGGAGAAGAAATTCTCCGGATCGTTCTGCTCGACGATCTGACCCTGATCCATGAAGATCACCCGATTAGCAACTTGGCGGGCAAATCCCATTTCATGCGTCACGCAGATCATGGTCATGCCGTCTTCGGCTAGGCTGATCATCACCTCGAGCACTTCCTTGACCATTTCGGGATCGAGAGCGGAAGTGGGTTCATCGAAGAGCATGATGCGTGGCTGCATGCAGAGCGAACGCGCAATGGCGACGCGCTGCTGCTGACCGCCAGAGAGTTGGCCGGGGAATTTGTTCGCCTGCTCCGGAATCTTGACGCGCTCAAGATAGTGCATTGCCGTTGCTTCGGCTTCAGCCTTCGGAATGCCGCGCACCCAGATCGGCGCTAGCGTCAGGTTCTGCAGAATTGTTAGATGCGGAAAGAGATTGAAGTGTTGGAACACCATGCCGACTTCGCGCCGGACTTCGTCAATGCGCTTGAGGTCAGCGGTCAGTTCGGTGCCATTGACGATGATCTGGCCTTCCTGATGCTCCTCAAGCCGGTTGATGCAGCGAATCAGGGTGGATTTACCAGACCCGGAAGGGCCAGCGATGACGATGCGCTCGCCTCGCATGACGCGCAGATCAATATCGCGGAGCACATGGAAATCGGCGTACCATTTGTGCATGCCCACGACGTCTATGGCGACGTCGGTCTTGGAGATTTTCATGCCGGTTTGAGGCACAGTGCTTTGGGCCACAGTTTCGGAAATTTGGCTCATTGATTACCTCTTGTGCCCAGTGTCCAGGCGCCGCTCCATCCAGAGCGAATAGCGGGACATGGCGAAACAGAAAATCCAGAACATGAAGCCGGCGAAGACATAGCCGGTGACAGCCTGGGTGGGAGACGCCCACTCGATATCGGCACTTGCCGCCTGCACGGTATTAAGCAGATCGAAGATGCCGACGATGGATACGAGTGATGTATCCTTAAAGAGCGCGATAAAGTTGTTCACAATGCCCGGGATCACGTGCTTTAGCGCCTGGGGCAAGATGATGAAATAGGTGCGCTTCCAATAGCCTAAGCCTAGGGAGGCTCCTGCTTCGTACTGGCCGCGCGGCAGAGCCTGGAGCCCGCCGCGGATCGTTTCGGCAAGATAGGCCGACGAGAAGAGCGTTACACCCACAAGGGCGCGCAGAAGCTTGTCCACGTTCGTGCCGGTGGGCATGAACAAGGGCAGCATAATGGACGCCATAAAGAGAACAGTGATCAACGGCACGGCGCGCCATAGCTCGATGAACATCACGCAGAGCGTCTTGATGATCGGCAGGTTCGATTGGCGCCCGAGCGCCAGCAGGATGCCGAGCGGAATGGAGCAGATGATACCCACAAGCGAGATGATCAGGGTCACCAGAAGGCCACCCCACTGTCCTGTTGGCACATAGCTCATCCCGAAGACGCCGCCATTCAGCAGATAAAAGCTGACGATGGGGAAAACCAGGAAGAACAGCACGGCATTGGTTCGCTTGAACGGCGCAGAGGGGATCAGGAGCGGCAGTATCAGCGCAGCGCCCAGGATGAAAACGGTGTTGGGACGCCAGTACTGATCGATGGGATAGAAGCCGTAGATGAAGAAGCTAAAGCGGGCATGGATATATGCCCAGCAGGCTCCTGCTCCTTCAACACGGCAGTCCTCGACTGTGCCACCAGGGAACACAGCCTGCCCAACAATAAAGTTGTAAACTGGCGGCACGGCCCAGAAGAGGAATACCAGCACCAAGATGCTTAGGATCGTGTCTGATGGCGTGGCAAAAAGATTGTTGCGTAGCCACAGGATCGGGCCGCCGGTTCGGCCAGGAGCCGGCTTGGCGGGAACGAATTCGCTGCGGATGTAGGCGGTGTCAGTTGTCATGGTCTACCGCTCCACCAGGGCCACGCGGCCATTGTACCAGTTCATAAAGGCTGAGGTGAGCAAGGAGAAGGTGAGATAAACCGCCATGGTGAGGGCAATCACTTCAATAGCCTTGCCGGTCTGGTTGAGAGTGGTGCCGGTAAACACGTTCACTAGTTCAGGATAGCCAATGGCCGCCCCAAGGGACGAGTTCTTGGTCAGGTTGAGGTATTGGCTGGTGAGGGGGGGAACAATCACCCGCATGGCCTGGGGGATGATCACCAGACGCAGACGATCGCCTTCCTTTAGGCCCAAGGATTGTGCGGCCTCGGTTTGACCCTTGCTGACGGCACGAATACCGCCGCGGACGTTCTCGGCGATAAACGCTGCCGTGTAGACCGTAAGGCCAAACACCAGCGCCACGAGTTCAGGCGGCAATTGCACGCCGCCGCGGAAGTTGAAGCGTTCCAGAACGGGAAGCTCAAATGCCAGTTGCGCACCGGTACTCCAATATACGAAGGCGGGCACGCCAACGGCGATCAGCACGAGCAGGGCCAAGGGGAAACGCCCTTCGCTGGGCGGCCGGTTGGTAGCCTTTTCGAACGTAACCCACGCCATCATCAACCCGGCCAGGGCCGATCCAGCTGCTATGAGCAACGGCGGGACGGCAGGGAACATGGAGACGATGAGGAAATAGAGAATCGTGAGACCGAAAACGAACGACAACGTCGCCCGACCAAACGGGGCGAATTTGGTCAGCGAGAGTATCGCTATAACCAGAGACGCCAACAAGATGACCGGCTGAGAAAGGCCGCTGATCATGTTTGCAAGAATGGAGAAGCCTATCAAAGCGACAAGGAAAGTTACGACCGCGTCGGCAACCTTGGCTGCGAGCACGACAGACGCCGGATATTTGCCGGTTGCCGTGCGCACCCGCGTAGCCCAGATACCGATCGCAATGGCCGCAACAAGCGCTCCGAGGATGGCGACCATTACCCAAATGAATTCCTGATCAGGTAAGGGACGCGGTACCATCAGCCCGCGCTGATTGATGAAGATGTCGAGCGGAAGCGCGAAGGATTGCCGAACCGCCGGCATGGCCTTGAGGACTGCGAAATACCAAAAGAAGAGCTGGAGCAGCAGCGGTATGTTGCGGATAGTCTCGATGTAGACCGTTGCCATTCGGGCAACCAGCCAGTTGGATGACAGGCGCGCAATACCCAGAGCGAATCCCAGCAAAGTAGCAAAGAAGATGCCGATAACAGCGACGAGTAGCGTATTTAGCAGCCCGGCGAGGAACGCTTCCCAGTAAAGGGACGTTCGGCTCCACGGAAACAGCGTAAAGCTGATATCAAAGCCAGCCGTACGGAAGAGGAAGTCAAAGCCAGTCGTCTTGTTTTGCGCAGCGAGATTTTGCGCCGTGTTGAGCACGATCCAGGCGAAAAAGCCAACGACCGCCGCACCGACCAGCACTTGGTAGATAATGCCGCGGACGACTGGGTCATTCAGGAGCGAGGCGCGCGGGGCGCTCCCGCCTATATTGTCTTGCACCGCCATAGGGCATGCGTTCCTTAAAAGTGAACCAGCGCAACGAATATGAAAACTGTCTGACGTTCAGGCTTACGCCACGGCAGATCAACCGGCTTTAGCGCCGGCTTGTCTATTCACAAAAAGTTACGACCGGATCAAACCAAAACCGGCGTCTCTTGAGGAGACGCCGGGATTGTTATGGGTGCGGTTAGCGGATCGGCGGCGCGTACTGCAGACCACCATTAGTCCACAAGGCGTTTAGGCCACGCTCAAGACCAATGTCGGTCGATGGACCAACGTTACGGTCGAACGATTCGCCGTAATTGCCGACAAGCTTGATAACTTGGTAAGCCCAATCCTTGGTCAGACCGATCGGAGTGCCGAAATCGCCTTCAACGCCCAACAGGCGCTTGATGGCCGGATTGTCGGAGCCGAGCATTTCATCGACGTTTGCAGACGAGACGCCGAGTTCTTCAGCTTCGAGCAGCGCGTAATAGACCCAACGGTTGACCTTGAACCACTGGTCGTCGCCCTGGCGAACTACTGGGCCAAGCGGCTCCTTGGAAATGATCTCGGGCAGAATGACGTGATCATCCGGAACCGCGAACTTGGAGCGTTCTGCAGCAAGTGCAGAACCGTCAGTTGTGTAGACGTCGCAACGGCCGTCTTCATAGGCCTTCACGACTTCATCTTGGTCGACGAACACCACGGTGTTGAACTCGAGGCTGTTGGCAGCAAAGTAGTCAGCAGCGTTCAGCTCAGTGGTGGTGCCTGATTCGATGCAGATGGCAGCGCCGGACAGATCGAGCGCAGATGCAATCTCATCGGCCTTGCGGACCATAAAGCCCTGGCCGTCATAATACATGGTGCCGACAAAGCTGATGCCCAGATCGGTATCGCGGCTCATGGTCCAAGTGGTGGTACGCGACAAAATGTCGATTTCACCCGCGGACAGAGCGGCAAAGCGCTCCTGGCTGGTCAAGGGCGTGTAGCGCACCTTATTGGCGTCGTTGAAGATTGCAGCGGCAACGGCACGGCAGAAGTCCACTTCCAGGCCGGTCCAAACATTATTTGCGTCGGGCGCGGAGAAGCCGGGTACACCACCAGTGACACCGCACTGGAGGTAGTCCTTTGCCTTAACGTCATCGAGCGTCGCCGCTTGAGCAGCCGTCGCAACGAGGCCGAGCGAGGCCGCCGCTGCGAAGGTTACGAGCATTTTTTTCATAAAGATTGCCTTCTATTTCCTGACCATGTGTCCCAGAGCTCATAAGGCTTGCGCCCTCGTCCCTGGTGGCACCTCCGTCTTTGTATGACGGTTGTGATGCTGCTAAGCATGCAAGCGCCTATTGACCCGAACGTCAAGGGCGTTCGCGGCTTGGGACAGCAAAGCTGTCTCAATATTAGCCACGATGGTTGATTTGACGCGTTATTGAGCAGAGAGCTTATGATGAATGATGAGGAAAGTGGCAGCGTGGTACATCCTTCAGTGGAAACCCTGCTGACCCATGCCGGGCGCACGCCGGACGACCAGTTCGGCTTTGTCAACACGCCAGTTTATCGCGGCTCCACCGTTCTGTTCAAAACCCTGGCGGATTTGGAAGCACAGGAGCAGCGCTTTCTTTATGGCCGCGCCGGCAATCCTACGACGCAAGGTGTCGAAGAGATTGTTACCCAGTTGGAAGGAGCTTACCAGACGCGCTTGCTGCCGTCCGGGCTGGCGGCGATTACCGTCGCGCTGCTTTCATGCCTAAAGAACGGCGATGACGTGCTGATCTCTGACAGCGCCTATGAGCCCGGCCGGCGGTTCGCCGACAGTTTCCTAGCTCGTATGGGAATCAGCGTGCGCTATTATGATCCACGGATTGGTGCCGGGTTGGCTGACCTTATGCTGCCGAACACGCGCGCGGTGCTGGCAGAAAGTCCGGGCTCGCTGACGTTTGAGGTGCAGGATATCGCGGCACTGGCACGGGTTGCGCATGCTGGCGGGGCGCGGCTGATCGTGGACAATTCGTGGGCCAGCCCGCTGTTTCACCAGCCGATCAAACTTGGCGCAGACCTTGTGGTGCATGCCGGCACCAAGATGTTCGTCGGGCATTCGGATGCGTTTGCGGGAACCATTTCGACGACCGAAGAGGCTTGGGCCGACGTTGAAGCGAATCGCGCGGCGCTTGGTTTTTTCACATCGGGTGACGATGCGTTCCTAGTAGCGCGGGGGTTGAGGACACTCGCAATCCGGATGAAGGAACACAGCGAGCGCAGCGTTGCCGTAGCGCGCTGGTTGGAAGAGCAGCCGGAGGTGCTTAAGGTGTTGCACCCTGCTCTACCGAGCCATCCGGATCATGCCTTGTTCAGGCGCAATTTTACTGGGTCAGGCAGCCTGTTTGGCGTAGTGTTGGCTTCCGCGCCGCAGTCTGCAGTGGCGGCGTTTCTTGACGAGCTTCGGATATTTACGATGGGGTATTCATGGGGTGGTTACGAGAGCCTTTGCTTGCCAGTTAAGTTGGGGAAAAACCGCACGGCCAAGCCTTGGGGAGAGGAAGGCAATCTTTTCCGCCTCCATATCGGCTTTGAGGGCGTGGAGGACCTGAAGCGCGATCTGGCGGATGGCCTCGATCGTTATGCAAAAGCGCGTTGAATAGCTGAAACAGCGTTCAAGCCCGCTTGCCCTTTGCAACCGAACGCTGTAACGGAGGGCTTGTGATCTCGGAGTGTAGCTCAGCCTGGTAGAGCACCGGTTTTGGGAACCGGGGGTCCAAAGTTCGAATCTTTGTACTCCGACCATCACATTCAAGCGCTGCGCATCGTGTTGAGGTTTGCATGACCGCCCGTATCTACCGCCCGTCTCGTAACGCGATGCAATCGGGCAAGGGCAAATCCAGGAACTGGGTTTTGGTGCATGAACCAAGCGCGCCGCGAGACATCGAGCCGCTGATGGGCTATACGGGCTCTGGTGACATGCGCCAGCAAATCAAGCTCTCGTTTGACAGCCTTGAGGCTGCCGAAGCTTATGCCCAGAAGAATGGGATTGCTTATCAGGTGCAGCCTGCGCACGAGGCAACACCGAAGCGGGTGAGCTATCCCGATAATTTCCGGTCCGACCGCAAGACACCCTGGACGCACTAAGCCTTAACTCATGAAGAGAATCGAAGATGCGCTGCGAGGAATTGCGGCGCATTCGTTTTTGTACAAGCCCGTGAGGCAGTTTTGGCAAATCGGCCGTTTTGGTGCAGAGTTCGGGCAAGGAGATTTTGCCATGCTTCGATTTGCTCTTGCGATAGCCGGTATGTTGGGTGGGTTTTTGACTGCGGCACCAATAGCGGCTGCCCCAGCTATGTGGGAAGTGCGAGACGCTGATAGCGTCATTTGGTTGTTCGGCTCGTTTCACGTGCTGCCCGAAAACTTAAAGTGGCGAACACTCTTGTTCGATGAGACGCTCGCAAAAGCGGAAAAGGTCGTGTTTGAAGCGGATGTGCGACCAGCGTCCATGGCCCAGATCGGCGCGCAAGCATTTGTTCGCGGCATCTATACCGATGGTCGCTTGTTGACCGATGTGATCGATGATGCGGTGGAAGCCAAGCTACGGGAAGTAGCCGGAGAGTTGGCCCTACCCGTGGGCAGCCTTTTGGCGATGAAGCCGTGGTTCGCGGCCCTGACGATCTCGACGGGGGCGACGGCTGCGGAAGGCTATACATCGGAAGGTGTCGAATACCTCCTGCAGCCTGAGTTGGCCAACGAGCGGCAAGTTTACCTTGAGAGCGGGGAGCAGCAGTTGGACATTCTGGCGGCAGCGCCAGAGCATGAACAATTGGCCATGTTCGAGGCGACCCTTGATGAGATCGGATCGATCGCCAAGATGCTCGACAAGATGACCTCAAGCTGGGTCAAGGGAACGCCAGAACGTTTGGGCAATCTGTTCTTGTCCGAGACGGCGGGATATGGCGGACCATTCCTCGAACGGCTGATCTATGCGCGTAACCGTAATTGGATTCCGTCATTGGAAGGCATGCTGACAGACAATACCGAGGCGTTGGTCATTGTCGGGGCTGCGCATCTGATTGGTGACGGCAGTGTTATCGACCTGCTCGAGGACGCCGGATACACCGTCAGCCGCATCCAATAGCAAAAGAAGCCCCGGGGTGCTCCGGAGCTTCTACAGGCTAGCGTTTAACACCTAGACGGCGCTGAGCTTGGTCCACTTTCCATCGTTCTTGCTCGATTCAACCGAAGCGATGATGAACTGCATACCTTCGACGCCATCAGCGAGGCTGGGAAGCAGCGCTTCGTAATCGGCACCGTCGCCACGGATCACGGCTGCGAACTGGCTGTAAAGCGTGGCGAAAGCCTCAAGATAACCCTCGGGGTGACCTGACGGGATGCGGACGTTCATTGACGATGCTGCATTGCCGGAGATAGCGCCGCCGCGAGTGAGCAATTGTTTCGGCTTACCAAATTCGGTGAACCACATGTAGTTCGGATTGTCCTGCCGCCATTCAAGCCCTGCCTTGTCGCCGTAAACGCGAAGCTGCAGGCCGTTCTCGCAACCGACGGCTACCTGGCTGGCCCAGAGCATGCCTTTGGCACCATTTTCGAAACGTAACATGATATGGACATTGTCATCGAGTTGGCGGCCCTCAACAAAACTGGTGAGATCAGCGGAAACAGAGTCCGTCTTGAGGCCAGTTACGAAGCGGGCAAGATTGTAGGCGTGAGTACCTATATCGCCGATGGCGCCGCCTGCCCCTGAACGCGCCGGATCGATGCGCCAGGAAGCTTGCTTGTTATCGTCGCTGGTGGGTTCAGTCAGCCAATCCTGCGGATACTCGGCCTGTACGACACGGATGTTGCCTAGGGCACCTGAAGCGACAAGTTCGCGCGCTTGACGCACCAGCGGATAGCCCGTGTAATTGTGCGTCAGAAGAAACTTCGCGCCATTCTTGGGCTGAATTTCAGCCAGCTTGCGCGCATCTTCCAGCGTAGAAGTCAGGGGCTTGTCGCAGATGACGTGAATGCCGGCTTCGAGGAACGCCTTGGCCGGACCGTAGTGCATGTGGTTTGGAGTGACGATTGAAACGGCCTCGATACCATCCGGTCGGGCAGCTTCGGCGCGGGCCATCTCTTCGTAGGATGTGTAGATACGGTCTTCCGCAAGCCCCAGATTGAGGCCAGATTGCTGGGCCACCTCCGGGCGCGACGACAGGGCGCCGGCTATCAGTTCATAGTCTCCGTCGATCCGAGCCGCAACGCGGTGCACATAGCCGATGAAGGCTCCCGTGCCGCCGCCGACCATGCCAAGGCGAATGCGTCTTGCGCCGTTTTCTGCCATTTGATCGCTCCCTAGCTTAAACCAAGGATCTTGCGGTTGGCGGCAAGATCCGTGCCGGCCGAAGCAAAATCGTCGAAGGCGTGTTCCGTTACACGAATGATATGGTTCTTGATGAACTCCGCGCCTTCGCGTGCGCCATCTTCCGGGTGCTTGATGGCGCATTCCCATTCAAGCACAGCCCAGCCGGAAAAGTCATATTGCGCCATCTTGGAGAAGACGGAGGCGAAATCGACTTGGCCATCGCCCAGCGAGCGGAAGCGCCCTGCCCGGTTTATCCAGCTCTGGTAGCCACCATAAACGCCCTGGCGCCCGGTCGGGTTGAACTCGGCGTCCTTGACGTGGAACATCTTGATGCGCTCGTGGTAGATGTCGATGTAGTCGAGATAATCGAGCTGCTGCAGCACGAAGTGGCTGGGATCGTAGAGCAAATTGGCGCGAGGATGGTTGTTCACACGCTCAAGAAACATCTCGTAGGTGACGCCGTCGTGCAGGTCCTCGCCTGGGTGGATTTCATAGCAAACGTCAACGCCGCTCTCGTCGAAGGCATTGAGGATCGGCGTCCAGCGGCGTGCCAGCTCATCGAACGCTTCTTCGACGAGCCCGGCGGGGCGTTGCGGAAATGGATAAAGGAACGGCCAAGCTAACGCGCCCGAGAAAGTCGCGTGTTCAGTAAGGCCGAGATTTTGCGATGCCTTCGCCGCTAAATGTAGTTGCTGTACCGCCCATTCCTGACGAGCCTTAGGGTTGCCGTGGACCGAAGCCGGTGCAAAACCGTCAAGCATAGTGTCGTAGACGGGGTGAGCAGCCACGAGCTGGCCCTGCAAATGGGTGGAAAGCTCGGTAATCGCAACGCCGTGCTTGGCAGCGGTGCCGGTCAGTTCATCGGCATAAGTTTTGGAGGTCGCCGCCTTTTCGAGGTCGATCAAACTACCCACCCAAGTGGGTATCTGCACGCCCTTGTAGCCGTAGTTGGCGGCCCAGCCACAAATGGCGTCGAGCGAATTGAATGGAGCCGCGTCGCCGGCAAACTGCGCAAGAAAGATTGCCGGCCCTTTGATGGTGCGCATGAATGTCTCCTCTTTGGCGCTTGTTGCGCCTTGTGTATTGCCGCTGGGTAAGAAAACAGGCGGCAGTTGGCCGCCGCCTGTTTGCATTTCGTTATAATCTTGACCGGCGCATGACGCCTGTCAATGAGGTACGCACCTCTTACTTCAAGAGCGCCTGCGCATCCTGGGGAGTTAACGCCAACGGACGTTCGCACGTGGTGGAGAGCGTCAGCACCTGGCCGCTTTCGCCAGCCTTAAGCAGACCAGTCATGACGTCGACCGCGTGGAGTGCAACATCTAGGCCGCAGCGGGCACGATAGCCGGCGTCGATCGACTGCATCATGTCGGCCAAGCCGGCGGTGCGATAGTTCGCGCGCGGATTGGGCTTGTCGAGATCCTGGTTGGCCTTGCCGAAGGGGTGATCCCAAGGGGTGACGGTGTGGCGGGCGCCGGTGATATCGGCAGTGACCAAGTCGCCGCCGAAGAAGTTCGGATCGGGCACAAAGATGGAGCCGTCCGTGCCGTAAAGCTCGATGTTGTGATGGCCATGTGCCGCCACGTCCCAGCTTGCGCCAATGGTGATGATGGCACCAGAGACGAATTCGAGAACACCATGGATGGTGGTTGGCGTTCCTACCTTAACGAAAGTGCCCTTATGCGGGCCTTCGGCGGTGACCTCGCGCTCCGTACGAGCCATGTTGGTGAAGGCCGACAGGCGCTTCACTGGCCCCAAGAGGTGGATCAGTTCGGTGACGTAATAGGGGCCAAGGTCAAGGATGGGACCAGCGCCAACCTGGAAGAAGAAGTCAGGGTTCGGATGCCAATGTTCCATGCCGCGGCTCATCACATGCGTAGTGCCGCTCATGATCTTGCCAAGCTGGCCAGAGTCTATGATCTGGCGCGCTTGCTGGTGCGCACCGCCCAGGAAGGTATCGGGCGCACTGCCGACGCGCAGGCCTCGGTCGTCAGCGGCTTTCTTGAGCGCCATGCCTTCTTCCAGGGAGAGCACGAACGGCTTTTCGGAATAGGCGTGTTTGCCGGCGGAGATGATGTCCATCGATACGGCATAGTGCGTGGCAGGGATTGTCAGGTTGACGATCACGTCCAATTCGCTGTTCTTCAGCAGTTCATCGGGAGTCTGCGCGCGGACGCCGAATTCGTCAGCGCGCTTCTGGGCCGCTGCGGGAACAATGTCCGCCACGGCGCGGACTTCGAGCCCCTTGAACAGAGGGGCGAGCCGCAGATAGGCACCAGAGATATTGCCGGCACCCATGATGCCAACGCCAAAAGTCTTGGTCATTGAATGTTACTTCCAGTTCTTGGCAGCGGCGATGGAGCGGGTGGCAAAACGCACTTCATCGGTTGGCTTGTCGTGTTCGGCAACAAAGTACTGTGCCTTGGTCTTGCTCTGTACTTTGGTGATCAAATCATCCCAGTTCAGAACACCCTGACCAACGTCGGCCCAGCCGTCCTCGTCAGTTGCCTCGCCTGCTGGTGCGATGTCCTTGACGTGAACAGCCGTGATCCGATCGCCATATCTCTCGAACCATGCGACGGGGTCCGCATTGCCGCGCACGATCCAGGCGACGTCAGCCTCCCATTCAATGTTCGGAGCAGTTTCAAGGATGATTTCCATGGGCGTACGGCCCGAAGTGGTTGGCTTGAATTCGAAATCGTGGTTATGCCAGCCGAAACCATAACCTTCCTTGGTGTAGGTCTCGCCAGCCTTTGCGAGCATCTCGGCCAATTCAAGCCATTTAGACTCGTCTTCGCTGCGGCCTTCAGGACCAATATGGGGGCAGTAGATGCGCTGGATGCCGAGCGCTTCAGCGGTCTTGAGGGTCGTTTCGACATCTTGCACCTGGGCGGGGCCGAAGTGACCGGTCGGCATAGAAAGGCCGTTCTTCTTGAGCTCTGCAGCAAGGCCGGTGGCGTCGGCATAAAGACCGCCATAGCCTTCGACCTGCTTGTAGCCAAGCGAACCCAGCTTGGCGAGGAAATCGGGCAGAGATGGCGTGTTGCGTGCGCTATAGAGCTGGAATGACAGTTCAGTCATTTAGGCCTCTTTGTACTTGAAGTTTTTGGTGTCGCATCTAGTGGATGCATTAGTATCGTAGGTGCCGGTTCTAGGTCTGGCGGAGTGAGCAGACACAGCAGCGGAAAAGTAAGGTGAGCAGATATGCCGGGGCAGAAATAACGCCCCGACAGTGTGCTGAGTCTTAAACCCGATTGGTGGTGTCGGCGTTGAAAATAGAGCCGCGTGCCGGATCAAAGCCTACGAGAAGCTTTTGCCCGACTGTCAGCACCACATCGCTGTCCGCACGGAAAGTGACCGGGTGTCCGGCAAGTTTGGTCCAAGCGAGCGTATCGGAGCCCATGGGTTCGACAATTTCGATCTCGACCTCGGTCGAGTACGGCATGCGCTGGGCTTCTTCGTTGATGACAATGTGCTCGGGACGCACGCCGAGCACCGCCTTGATCTGACCAGAAGACGGAGCGGTGAACTTATAGGTATTCACGGGAATAACCGTGCCGTCTTCGGCCGTGAAAGTGGTACCGTTGAGGGTGCCTTGCAGGAAATTCATGGAAGGCGAGCCGATAAATCCGGCCACGTAGAGATTGACCGGATTATTGTAGATCGTGTGCGGATCGCTGAGCTGCTGGATCTCGCCGTTTTTCATGATTGCAATGCGGTCGGCAAGGGTGAGCGCCTCGATCTGGTCGTGAGTCACGTAGATCATGGTGTTCTTGAGCCGCTGGTGCAGCCGCTTGATTTCGACGCGCAGATCGGAGCGGAGCTTGGCATCCAGGTTCGACAAGGGCTCGTCGAACAGGAACACGTCCACGTCGCGGACCAGTGCACGGCCGATAGCCACGCGCTGGCGCTGGCCGCCGGATAAATTGGCCGGCTTACGCTGCAGGAACGGTTCGAGCTGGAGGATTTCAGCAGCCCGCTTGACGCGGGCGTTGACCTCTTCCTTGGCCATTCCGGCGACGCGGAGACCGAAGGAAAGGTTCTTCTCGACCGTCATTTGCGGATAGAGCGCATAGGACTGGAACACCATGCCGATGCCGCGGTCCTTAGGTTCGGCCCAGGTGACGTTCTTGCCGCCGATGAAGATCTGGCCGCCGGAGACGTCAAGCAGTCCGGCAATGCAGTTAAGAAGGGTCGACTTGCCGCAGCCGGAGGGTCCGAGCAGAACGATAAACTCGCCCTGCCCCACTTCGAGATTGAGATGCTGCAGAACCGGCACGTTGCCGAAGTTCAATGACACATCCCGGATGGAAACACTGCTTTGCATTGGTTTAACCCTTCACCGCGCCAGCGGCGATGCCGCGCACGAACCATTTGCCGGAAACGAAGTAGACGATCAGCGGAACTGCTGCGGTCAGGATCGTGGCGGCCATGTTGACGTTGTATTCCCGCACGCCCTGCGTGGAGTTGACGATGTTGTTGAGCTGCACCGTCATTGGGTAGTTCTGGGTTCCGGCAAAGACGACGCCGAACAGGAAGTCGTTCCAGATGCCGGTGACCTGCAGGATGATTGCGACTGCGAAAATCGGCAGGGACATCGGCACCATGATCTGGAAAAAGATGCGCCAGAACCCGGCGCCATCCACGCGTGCCGCCTTGAACAGCTCTTGAGGGAGCGACGCAAAATAGTTGCGGAACAGGAGAACCAAGATAGGCATGCCGAAGACAGTGTGTACCAGGATGACGGCCCAGAGCGTACCGAAGATCTTCATCTGCGCGGTGATCATCACCATCGGATAGAGCATCACCTGATATGGGATGAACGAGCCGAGCAGCAGGCAGGTAAAGAAGAACTCTGAACCCTTGAAGCGCCAGTTGACCAGAGCATAGCCGCTAACCGCAGCAACCAGTACGGAGACGATGGTTGACGGAACGGTTATCCTCACCGAATTCCAAAAGCCGGGCGCAAGGCCATTGCAGGTCAGGCCGGTGCAAGCGCTGGTCCAGGCTTTTACCCATGGTTCGAAGGTAATAATCTCAAGCGGCGGAGCGAAAATGTTGCCCAGCCGAATTTCCGGCAAACCTTTTAGTGAGGTCGTGACCATCACGTAGAGGGGTAGCAGATAGTACATCGCGGCAACGATGATGATGCCGTAGATGATGATGCGCTTGGGATCTAAACCCTTGCGAGGACGAGGCCCAGAGGGCTCGCCGACCATAGAAACATTGGCCATGAGTTCCTCCTACTGAGCCTTCTTGGGGCCGAATTCGATGATCATCCACGGGATCAGGATGACGAACACAGCGAGCAGCATTACGGTCGAGGCTGCAAGAGCCTGACCAAGATTGCCGGCATTAAACATGTAGTTGATCACGTATTTGGCCGGCACTTCGGACGAAAGGCCGGGGCCGCCATTGGTCAGCGCCACGACAAGGTCATAGGTACGAACAATGCCTGAGCCCACGATCACCAGTGTGGTGACAATAACGCCGCGCATCATCGGCAGAACAATCTGCAGATAGGTCCGCCAAGTTGGGATGCCGTCGACGCGAGCAGCTTTCCAGATTTCGCCGTCAATGCTGCGCAAGCCGGCAAGCATCAGGACCATAACAAAGCCGGTGCCGTGCCACGTGCCCGCGATCAGCAATGCATAGAGCACCATGTCGGTGTTGGTGATCCAGTCGAAGGTGAAATTGGTCCAGCCTAAGCCGCGCAAGGTCGATTGCAGGCCCAAGGTTGGGTTCATGATCCACTGCCACACCAGACCGGTCACGATGCCCGAGAGGGCGAAAGGATAAAGAAAAATGGTGCGGAAACCGTCTTCAAAACGGACTTTTTGGTCCATCAGCACGGCCAGAAGGAAGCCGATGACCATGGTGAAGACCAAGGAGAAAATGCCGTAGGTCAGGAGATTAGTGGCCGAAATACGCCAGCGGCGCGCATCGAACAGGCGCTCATATTGGGCCCAGCCAACGAACTCGCCATTTGGCAAAGAGCGGGAGTCGGTGAACGAAAACCAGACACTCCACAGAGTACAGCCGATAAAGACGATCAGCACGATTGCCACCATGGGTGACGCCGCGATCTTGGCCGTAAGGTTCCTGACGAAGATGTTGTACAGCAGACCGGGTGGCTTATCTGCTTCCACCGGCCGACCCATAGCGCGAGTGCGCCCAATGTCGGTCATTGTACTTCCTTTGGAGAATAAACGCGCCGGACTAGCAGAATAACACCGCCCTCCCAAACGCCAAATGGGGGCCGCTCAACGCGACCCCCGAGATCTTAAAGCAGAGGCTTAGTCAGCCGATTCGATGATCGAAGCGTATTCTTCGATGTAGTCGTCAACCGAGTAGCTCTTGTCAGCGAAGAATTCCTGGTTGAGGTCGTCCAGTTGCTGCTGGGTGTCGCTCGAGTTCAGGGTTTCGCCCGATGGCAGCAGGCCTTCTGGGCTTTCGAGGATTGCGATCGCCTTCTTCATGCAGTCATTGGCCGTGGTCAGGTCAATGTCGGTACGGATTGGCATAGAGCCCTTCTTCAGGTTGAACGCGACCTGAGCTTCCTTGCTGACGAGCAGCTTGGCAAGCGTGGTCTGGGCATCGAGCACGTCTTGAGATGTGCCTTCAGGCAGAACCGGGAAGTAGAACGCATCGCCGCCGCCTTCGATACGGCTGGTCAGGCCAAGACCTGGCAAGCAATCGTACTCGACGCCAGGCGTTGCGCCTGCCACGGAGAACTCGCCCTGAATCCAGTCGCCGTGAATGTTGCCGCCGGCTTCGCCAGCGAGCAGCTGATTAGCGACGTCGCCAAACTGCGGCACGACTTCGGCAGGATCAACCACATCACGCACGGCCGCCCAAGCTTCGGCGACCTTGCGGAACTCTGGGCTGCGAACGGCCTCGGCGTCGTGCTCCTGGTTGACCTTGAGATAGAGCTCAGGACCACCCACGTCGGCCAGAAGCACGCCCGGAATGCCGTTCAGCGGCCAGCCAGCAGCCAGACCGAAGGGAACGATTCCGGCTTCGCGAAGCGCGGGGAACGAAGCTACATATTCGTTCCAGTCCTTTGGAACAGGAACGCCGGCCTTTTCATAAGCTGCGGTCGAGAGCCAGAGCCAGTGCCAGGAGTGGATGTTTACTGGCACGCAGTAGATCTTGCCGTCATAGGTGCAAGCATCGAACAGGCCTGGATCGGCGTAGAAATCCTTCCAGCCCTCTTCTTCAGCAATCGGTGTCAGGTCGCGGATGAGACCAGCTTCGATGAGACCTTCCGCGTCGCGGCCGGTGTTCATTTGAGTGGCACCCATCGGGTTGCCGCCAAGAATGCGGCTGATGATGACCGGGTTTGCGCCCGTGCCCGAGCCAGCCAGGGCGCTATCGACCCAGGTGTTGCCGGTTTCATTGAACAGACGGGCGAATTCAGCAACAGCAGCCGATTCACCGCCCGAAGTCCACCAGTGGGTGACTTCGAGGTCAGCTGCCATTGCAGCGGTCGAGCTCATCATGGCAGCAGCCATCGCGGCCACTACGGTAAACTTTTTCATATAGATGTCCTCCCAACGATCACTTGGAGCAATTGCTCCCGCGAAGCGGCCAGCCGCAAGGTTGTCTTCTTGTGAAACGGCCCGAGCTAGCTGCGTTTAGTCGACTGCCAGACGATCGTTTGAAAATCTATGCAATCGATTTCATTACTTTCACCTAGCTCTTGCTGCGCTGTCAAGATCGATTTGGTCAGAACCCTTCACTTACCGCTTCAGAGAGGCTTTTGAAGGTCACGTAAGCTGATGAAACGTCAGGATTGTTCAATCGATAAGCAGTTCCATTCGCGCGAAAATACGCTAAATGGAACATGTCTGCGCGGGTCCCGTAGCTCAGCTGGATAGAGCAGCAGCCTTCTAAGCTGTTGGTCACAGGTTCGAATCCTGTCGGGATCGCCAGGCCCATGCGCGAGTTCGTTTCAGCCTTAGCGGCTTGGCGCAGCGTCCAGCAATTTCTCAACCATGGGCAGAACACCGGCGACCATACGCTTGACGCCTTGGGCATTGGGATGGATGCGGTCGGATTGGTTGAGCGATGGGTCAAGAGCAACGCCTTCGAGGAAGAAGGGGTAAAAAGGCACGTTGAACTCGGCAGCCAAGCTGGGGAATACGGCGTCGAAAGCGCTGACGTAATCGTCGCCCAGGCTGGGGCTGGCGCGCATGCCAAGCAGCAGGACGGGAACGCCTTGATTTTCGAGGCGGGTGAGAATGCTGCGCAGGTTTTCCTGCATGCTCTGCGGCGATAGGCCCCGCAGCATGTCGTTGCCGCCCAGACCCAGCAGAACCGCGTCAGGAGTTTCGGCCAGAGTCCAATCGAGGCGAGCGAGCGCGGCGCCAGAAGTGTCTCCGGAGACGCTGGCGTTGACGATAGTGACTTCGTATCCGTCCTTCTGGAGTGCGTTTCGAAGCTGCGCTGCAAAGGCGTCGTCGGACGGTAAACCTAGCCCGGCCATCAATGAGTCGCCATAAAGCATGAGCGATTTGGGTGCGGCATTGGCCGGGACGATGCTCGTCAAAGCCATGGTTAGTAGGACCATAGACAGCAGGCCCTCACGCAGAATTTTGCCTATCATTACTTTTCTTTTCCACTTGGCGACCTAACTCTGTCGGGCCGCAGATAAACCTAAGAGCCGCTATGCAAAGCCCAGTCGTTCAAACCCAACGCATGAACTTGCATTTGCGGTCCGGTAAAACACCTTTGCATATCCTCAAGGATGTTAGCTTCAGCATCGATCCGGGCGAGGTCGTGGCGGTGGTAGGCCCCTCGGGTAGCGGCAAGACGTCGCTACTGATGGTTCTTGGCGGGCTTGAGCGGGCGAGCGATGGGGAAGTAAATGTCGCCGGAACGGCATTGTCGGGCTTGGGCGAAGATGAGTTGGCAATTTTCCGCCGGCAGAATCTCGGAATCCTGTTCCAGAATTTTCATCTGATCCCATCCATGACGGCGCTGGAGAATGTGGCTCTAGCGCTAGAAATTGCCGAGACAAACCGGTCTTTCAAAGAGATTATGGAAGAGGCCACGGCAGCGCTTCGTGCAGTGGGTCTTGGAGAGCGGCTCGATCATCGGCCAAGTGCTCTGTCGGGCGGCGAGCAACAGCGCGTGGGGCTTGCCCGTGCTATCGTCATGAGGCCCAAGCTTCTGCTGGCAGACGAGCCAACGGGCAATCTGGATCAGGATACTGGAGCGCGCGTCATTGAAATGATGTTTGCGCTGGCGAGGGACAATGGAACGGCCGTGTTCCTTATTACCCATGATCCGGCGCTTGCGGCTAAGGCTGATCGCATCCTGACCATGAGCCACGGACAACTCTCATCGGCCAAAGAGAGTGTACCAGCGTGAGCCGGCTCGCTGCTTGGTGGCGCATTGCACTGATCGATCTGCGCGGCGATCTCCGGCGCTTTGCCGTGCTGCTGGCATGTCTTGCTCTCGGAGTTGGTGTCATTGCTGCGGTGTCGTCGGTTGGGGCGGCGCTGCAGAGTGCGGTAAGCCGGGACGCCCGAGCGATTCTGGGCGGGGACATGGAGGTTCGCAGTAGCGGGCATGACGTCACGCCGGAGCAGCGCGCCAGTATAGAGGCGCTTGGCCAGACGGTACGAGTGATCGACGTCAATGCGAGGGCCAACGCGGGGGAGCAGAGCGCTCTACTTAGTCTTCGTGCCGTTGGCATGGGTTATCCGATGCTCGGCGCGGTCGAGACGGAGCCTGCCGGAACGCCAATAGATGAATTGGTGCCCGACAATGATGGACGGCCAGGCGTCTTGCTTGATCCGCAGGCTCTCAGCCGGCTGGGGGTCGGTTCAGGAGATGTGGTCGAGATCGGCATGGTTGATTTCGTGGTGCGCGGGACGCTGGTGGGGTTGCCGGATCAGGCCGCTCAAGGGTTTCAGATCGGATTGCCGGCGCTTATCTCCGACGTAGCACTGGCCGAGGCTGGCTTGGACCAGAACGGTACGCTTAGCCGGTACAGCTATAAGATTGTGCTGGCCAATGGCGATGTCGAAGCAGCCACGGAGGCACTGCGCCAGGCTTATCCCGATGCTGATTGGGAAATCCGCTTGCCGCGCGACGCTACGGCCAATTTGGCGCGGTTCTTCGACCTGTTTTCCCGTTTCCTGACCCTTGTAGGTCTTTCATCACTGCTCGTGGGCGGGGTGGGGGTCTCCAATGCGGTAACAGCCTATATCACCGAACGGCAGACGTCGATTGCCACCATGCGCAGCCTTGGGGCGACTGCGAGCCGTATCATGGTTCATTTCCTGAGCCAGATCATGGTGCTGACTTTCGCCGGTGTGCTGCTCGGCATGTCGCTTGGCGCGGCAACGACCCTGATCGCTCTACCGATTTTATCGGATATGCTCGCGATAGACCTGCCGCCGTCGATTGATGCTGGCTCGTTGTTGACCGCAGGCGGTTTTGGACTGTTGATCGGGTTTGCGTTTGCCCTTTTGCCGTTGCGAGGTGCGCAAAAACTCAAACCGGCCAGCTTGTTCCGCGCATCCGGCGGCGTGGGTAACGTGCTGGGCTGGCGAGACATGTTGGCGCCTGCCACTGCTGTGCCGCTGGTGTTGGCGCTTGGGGCCATAGCAGGTCTTGCAATCGTGACAACCGGCGAGCCGCGGTTGGTTTTATGGTATGCGGTCGGCGCTGTGGGCGCGTTTCTGGCGCTGCGCTTCGCAGCCTGGCTGCTGCAGGCGGGACTGCGACTGTTGCCGCCGCTGCCCAATGCAACACTGCGTCAGGCTATCAAGGCGGTCTATCGCCCCGGAGCCCCTGCCCCAGTTGTTGTTCTTTCACTGGGGCTTGGGCTGGGGTTGCTGCTCATGATCAGCCTTTTGGACCAGAGCATGCGTACGCAGATCAACGGCGCCGTAGCGGATGACATCCCGACCTTCGTGCTGCTCGATGTTGCTCACGAGCAGGTTCCCGAAGTGGAAGCGTTTGCAACTGGCAACAGCCAGATTGCGGCGTTCGAAACCATTCCGATGCTGCGCGGCACCATTCAGTCCATCGGCGGAACCGAAACTGCGGCATTGGGACCACTGCCAGACGACATTGGCGAGATGTTTAAGGGCGATACCACTCTGAGTTGGGCGCGAGAGTTGCCAAACGCTTCGGTGATTACCGAAGGAGAGTGGTGGCCCAGCGATTATGCCGGATCGCCGCAAGTCTCGCTCAGCACGGAATTGCAGGAGCCATTGGGCTTGCAGCTGGGTGATGAACTGACCATGACCATAGCGGGTCGTCCGCTTACCGCAACGATCTCCAGTTTCCGCGAGATCGATTGGCGAGAAAACGGGCTTAGCTTCCGCATCTTGTTTTCTCCAGGCGTCATCGAGGGCGCGCCGCAGAGTTTTATGGGCAGCATCACTGTGCACAACGGTGCTGAAAGCGCTGTAGAGACAGAGCTCAGTTCGACTTTCCCAGCCCTTACCTTCTTGCCCATCGGGGATGCGCTGGTGCGAATATCAGCTATTCTCTCGAGCCTTGCCAACGCCGTTGCGCTGGTGGGCAGCCTAGCCGTTGCGTCGGGCGTGCTAGTGCTGGCAGGCGCGATGAGCGTAGGCCGAAAGCAGCGCGAGGCGGACGCCATGGTCATGAAGGTGCTTGGGGCCCGGCGATCGGACGTGATCGCGGCCTTTGTTACCGAGTACGGACTTCTGGGCGCTCTGGCAGCGATTATGGGCGCGGGATTGGGCACGGCTGGAGCCTGGGCTATCCTGACCTTTGTAATGGAGATCCCCTTTACGTTCAGTTGGGGAACGGCAGCATTGGTGACCATCGGGGCAGTTGTGGTGACGATTGCAACCGGAGTGCTGACGACATGGTCGGCTATGTCGGTGCGCCCGGCGCAGCAACTGCGTTTGGAGACTCTTTAGGCTTGTTGGGCAAGCTAGAAGTCAAAACCCATTTGGCTGATGGAAGGACCCTTGGGGCGGGTGCTGAGCGCTTTCACTGGCTGCGCAGCCGGCTTGGTGTCAATAAGGGCCAAGTCTGACTGCTTAACTAGCTTTGATGGTAGCAGCGTGGTGATCCACTCTTGTGCTGGTTCGAGGCGCTTCAGGTGCAGCCTGTATAGATTTTCGCGGCCAATCTTTTTCTCACTAATGAGCTTGGCATGCTTGAGCACTCGCAGATGGCGCGAAATGGCGGGCCGGCTGATATCGAAGACAGCGGCAAGGACATGTACCGGCTGCGGCCCCTGCCGGAGCGATTCGATAATGCGGCAGCGGGTAGGATCAGCAAGCGCTACGAAGATCGAAACGGGCGGCATGTTCAGGTCCACAAACATGCATATGTCGTAGTAACGGCAGCGTTACCGGTCAAGCGGCGCCAACGCGGGCAACGAGTTGTCACCCGAAACGTTTTGAGTGAACCAAATCATAGGCAAGTCTTGTCTCGAGCATAAGGAATGTGAATGCAAAACCGTCAACCTACCTATTCCTGGTGGAGCCGCGAACAGCGGCCCTACACAAAGCTCGAAATGGTCGTTGATGGGATTGTCCATGTTCTAGGACTGCTGGTGGCGCTGATTGCCGGCTCAGGCCTTCTGACCTATGCCATTCTCGAGACGGCTCCCGAGGCAGTCCCTGCCCTAGCGATTTATCTAACGACGTTCGTTGTGCTCTTCAGCGTTTCACTAGCCTATAATCTATGGCCGGTGTCTCCAATCAAGATGCATCTGGCGCGTTTCGACCAAGCAGCCATTTTCCTCTTTATCGCCGGTACTTATACACCGTTCCTGGCCATTATCGGCGGAACGGCCACCGGCATGCTCATGACCAGCTTTGTGTGGGGTGCGTCGCTGGTGGGGATAGCGCTCAAGCTGATTGTTCCGGAGCGGTTTGGGCGCTTGGCTATTGCACTTTATCTGGCAATCGGCTGGAGCGGGCTATTGGTGTTCCAATCGCTCGCCAAGACACTGCCGGATACGACGCTGCTCCTGCTGCTCGCAGGCGGTGTCACCTATTCGCTCGGCATCATCTTCCACCTTTGGGAGAAGCTGATGTTCCAAAACGCGCTATGGCATATCTTTGTTGTGGCGGGCGCCAGCCTTCATCTATGGGCCGTTATAGACTGCATGGTCATTCACCGGCTTTAGCCGGCTGCGCCACTACCCGTTCATGGACCATCACGTCGCCGGGCTTTAATCCGATCTCCACCGAACGGCCGCCAGGTATCTCCAGCACGAACTGAACAGGGACTTCGGACGGAATGGACGTCGGGTCCTGCGGACGCGCGTTGACGTGAATGGTGTCGATGATGCCGTCCGTGCCCACGAAGATCATGTCTAGTGGAATGAGCGTGTTCTGCATCCAGAACGAAACTTCCCGCTCTTCCTTGAAGTCGAACAGCATGCCGGCGTCATCTGCAAGTTCGGTACGGAACATAAGCCCTTGTGCACGGCTCTCCGGCGTATCAACGACTTCGACGTTGAAGCGGTATTCGCCGGTTGCGGTACGCAGCGTTAGTTCGTTGTCTTGCGCCTGGGCGGAAATGGACGCAGTCACGAGAATAGCGGCTGCAACGGTTAAGCGCAGGGCGGCCGAAACGTTCGGTGAAGAAAGCATGTTGAACCTTAGTGGGAGGACGGCGCGTCGCCCCATCCTTCAGGCCTGATTTCGGCTACCATAAGGCCTTTCGGGCCGTTGCCATAACGAACCAGCACAAACTGGCCGGGGCGCAGTTCGGTTATGCCGAAGCGGCGCAAGGTTTCCATGTGCACGAAAATGTCGGGCGTTCCCTCGCCAGCAGAGAGAAAGCCGAAGCCGCGAATGCGATTGAACCATTTCACCTCAAGCCGAACCATGCCGGATGTAGGCTCCACCACCACATGGGTGCGTGGGGCCGGCATTTGCGAGGGGTGACGAGCGGTGGACTCGTCCATCGATACAATGCGGAACGCCTGCAGGCCACCTGGGCGGTTCAATGCTTCAACGACGATGCGCGCGCCTTCGTAGGCGGTCTGGTACCCGTCGCGCCGCAAGCAGGTTACGTGCAGCAGTACGTCGGGCATGCCATTGTCGGGAACAATAAAACCAAAGCCCTTGCCTGCATCGAACCACTTGATCGCACCGGCGACCTCAATGGTGTCGAGGCTTGCGTCACCGCTTGCTTCAGCATGGACCACCGAACCCGCCTCTATGGACGCGTTCATCGGTCTATCCTCATCCCCGCCGTACTTGGCTCCCATAAATGCCAAAGCCTTTTTACTCGACCCGCCGCCGCGAGATACTCCACACGATCGTCACACTGTGTCCGATTCACCGGGTATTGTTAAGCATGTCTTAGCAATTTGTTACCGGAGAGGCTGGTTGCCTGCGCAGAGCCAAATTGTTACGCCCAAGCAGCTGATAAGAACCCGGGAGAAGCATAGTGAAATATCTGCACACGATGGTGCGCGTAACTGATGTCGAAGCAAGCCTGCGTTTTTATTGTGAGGGCCTCGGTCTAGAGAAAGTGCGCCGCCACGATAACGAGAAGGGGCGGTATACACTGATCTTCCTGCGTGCGCCTGGCGACGAGGGCGGCGAGGTTGAGCTGACCTACAACTGGGACCCGGAAACTTACGGAGAAGGCCGTAACTTCGGGCATTTAGCGTATCGTGTTAAGGACATTTACGCTTTGTGTCAGCACCTTAGCGATATGGGTGTGGTGATCAATCGCCCACCCCGGGACGGTCATATGGCTTTCGTCCGTTCGCCCGACAACATATCGGTTGAGCTGATTCAGGACGGCACGCTGCCGCCGCAAGAGCCGTGGCTTTCGATGCCAAATACCGGCAAGTGGTAGTTCATTAGCTCTAAGCTAACGCTTTGCTAACCGTGGTAATTAGGCTGCGGTTAGCGAGACCAATCGTATTTTAGCGACTTCGTAGAATGGCGCCTTTGTGTTGCAGCCGAGCAACATGCGCCGATCGGAGTTCGCGATGTTTAGAACACTTCGCACCATTGTTGCCGCTGCCCTTTGCACGTCCATGCTGGCCGCTTGTGTCCCGATGGCAATGTTCGCCAGCTCGAGCGGCTCGGCTTATACCGGCAAGCGTAACGATTGGGGCACGATCGTTACCAGCCGCGAAGTCAATGCGCTGTGCATCGCGCCCAAGTTGCGGTTCGTAATTTGGGAGTTCGAAGGGCATTTCGGCCGCAAGGTCATCATGCACTCCGGCTACAGGGACAATCAGCACAACACGGCTGCAGGCGGGGCCGATAATTCCTATCACACCAAGTGCATGGCAGCCGATTTCTACATCCCGGGTTTGGACAAAGCTGAACTAATTGCCTTTGCCATGCGGACCGACAGCGTGGGTGGGTTAGGCTGTTATCCCGGCCGGCAGTTCATCCATATCGACGTTCGCGATCGTCCGCGCGGCTATAATCGGCCGGTGACATTCTCCGGCTGTTAAAAAAATTAGACTTGAGCACATAGGGGGTTGCGCATCCCAAAGCGCCCAACTATACGACCACCAGCGCTTAGGCGCCCTTCGTCTATCGGTTAGGACGGCACCCTTTCACGGTGCAGAGAGGGGTTCGATTCCCCTAGGGCGTACCATTCCTTTCTTTGCAGGAATGCAATAAGCTACGCGCTGTTTCCTCTGGTCCGCGCCCATCGTCTATCGGTCAGGACGGCACCCTCTCACGGTGCAGAGCGGGGTTCGATTCCCCGTGGGCGTACCAGGAAACCTCTCCACACCTGACCAACCGCTGTTTGCACGAACTTTGTTTGCTTGTCAGCAGTTCTGAAACTGCAGAAAACCAGCGCTGCGCCTTGGCCTTAGTTGATCCAACGAACTTTTTGGCTCGTAAGAGGGCTGACAGGTCCGGAGCAGTCGATGTATGCGGTAGTAATGACCGACCAAAGAGGTGGGCAACCACCGTATCAACTAGACTTCTCCGACCCGAATGGCCTGTTGCTGCGTATCGCTGAAAAGCAGGATCGCGCTGCGTTGGCCGCGCTTTTCAATCTCTTCGGGCCGCGTATCAAGTCTATGATGCTCAAGCTCGGGGCAAGCGACGCGCTTGCTGAAGATTTGGTGCAGGAAACGTTTTTGTCAGTCTGGCGCAAAGCGGCTTTGTTCTCGAGCCAGCGCGGTGCAGCGAGCACTTGGATTTTTACGATTGCGCGCAATTTGCGCATCGACCAACTCCGGCGGCAGTCGAACAAGCCTTACGAGGATTTATCGGCTATGGAAATTGCCAGCGACGCTCCCACCGGGAGCTTCCTGGTGGAGCAACACCAGGTAATCGACCGCGTTACCGCTGCGTTGGGAACACTTTCACCCGAACAACAAGAGGTTGTCCGACTGAGCTTCATACATGACCTGCCGCACGCAGAAATTGCTGCAAAAATTGGGATCCCATTGGGAACCGTCAAATCGCGACTTCGTCTCGCCTATGAACGGCTCCGGCCCATGCTGGAGGACTTGCAATGACCATCAATCACCACCCTGACATTTCTACACTGATGGCATTCAGCGCCGGGACGTTGGACGAGCCTTATGCTGCCGTGATCGCCACTCATCTGGCCATGTCAGAAGGAGGCCGCGAGACATTGCGGCACATGAATTCGATTGGCGGAGCGCTGCTGACGGCGGAGCCTGAAGCGAAGCTATTCTCGGGTGCGCTGGACCGGTTGATGGGCTCGCTGGGCGAGGATCGCATCGAAGTCGTGCCGCATGATGAGCGCGGCGGATTGCCCCTGCCTTTACGGTCCTATCTGCCGGGTGGACTTGAAAGTGTGCGCTGGAAGTGGACAGGTCCCGGTGTTGCTACTGCTGATTTAGCTTGGAGCCAAGATCACAAGTCGCGGCTGATGCTCTTGCGCGTTGCCGCAGGCAGGCGCGTGCCCGAACATGGTCACGGGGGGCAGGAACTGACGTTGATCCTCCAGGGTGCGTATAAGGATCGTTTCGGTGTATTCGCGGCCGGTGATATCGCCGATCACGACGAGGACGTGGAACATCAGCCGATTGCCGAGCCAGGCGAGGATTGCATTTGCCTTGTCGCGGTGGATGCCAAGCTGACGTTCCGTGGACGCCTGATGCGCGCTTTGCAGCCTCTCTTTGGTCTATGAGTCTACAGCCGGGTGTCGCCTGGATCATCGGGGGCGGCTCAGGCATTGGAGCGGGAGTGGCAAAGCTGTTGGCGCAGCATGGTTGGACGGTGGCCATATCGGGCCGCCGCGCTGATAAGCTCGGCGAGGTGGCGGCAAACCATGCAGCCATTCGCCCCTATATTCTCGACGTAACCGACGCTGCCGCCATTACCAGCACCGTGCGGCAGATTATTTCTGAGCTGGGGCGTATCGACCTGTTTATCTTCGGGGCAGCCGCATGGCAGCCCATGGATGTGGGGGACTACGAATTCGACAAGTTCACCAAGATTGTCGACACAAACTATATGGGTCTTCTACGAATTGCCAATCCGCTGATTGCGCAAATGGAGCGGCAAGGCGGAGGGCAGCTTGCCGTGATCGCGTCAGTTGCTGGGTATTTTGGCCTGCCCCGGTCTGCCGCTTATTCGTCCACCAAAGCCGCTCTGATCAATCTTCTGGAAACGATGCGCACTGAACTGGCGCCGCGGAACATCATTGTCCGGATGATCGCTCCTGGGTTCGTAAAATCAGAACTCACAGACAAGAACGATTTTCCTATGCCATTTTTGATGGAAACCGATGATGCCGCTCGCAGGATCGTGGATGGGCTGACCCAATCGAACGCGTTTGAAATCGCTTTTCCCAAACGCATGGTTTGGCTGATGAAGACCGTGCGTTGGCTGCCCTATCCTGTGTTCTTTTGGCTAACCAACAAGATGCTGCCGCGTAGGCAACGAGGATAGATCAGGCCGGACGCCGGTATTGATAGATGCCGACGTCAATGGATCCTTCGGTAAATCCAGCTTCGCAGTAGCTCAGATAATAGGCCCACTTGCGCTTAAAATACTCATCGTAGCCAAGTGGCGCAATCATCGGCCAGCGTTCGAGAAATCGCTCGCGCCAAAGCCTTAGGGTCTTTGCATAAGACAGTCGGAAATTGTCGACGTTCTCGAGCACTAGGCCGTATTTTTCGCCGAACTCGCGCATGACCGTCTTAGTGAGCAGCATGCCGCCCGGGAAGATATAGCGCTGGATAAAATCCGGTCCGCTGCGATAGCCGGCAAAATCCCCCTCATTGATAGTGATCGCTTGGATTGCAGCAGTTCCGCCGGGCTTGAGGCGGTCGTGGATGGTCTGGAAGTAGCTAGGCCAATTGTCTTCACCGACCGCTTCGATCATCTCAATTGAGCCTATGTGATCAAACTGGCCTTCTGTATGGCGGTAGTCTTCGAAAACCAGCGTCGCCCAATTGTCGAGCCCCTGCCGCGCCAGCCGCTCCTTGGCAAATTTGAGCTGCTCCGCCGACAGGGTAATGCCACGCAGCTTGGCTTTGTAGTCTCGTGCAACGGTTTCGGCAAAGCCGCCCCAGCCGCAACCAATTTCGAGGACACTCGATCCTTCGGTGATTCCGGCCATATCTGCGACGCGCCGGTATTTTGTTCGTTGGGCATCTTCCAAGCTCTGATCTCCCGACTGAAACAGAGCCGACGAATAAGTCATGGATGGGTCGAGCCATAGGCCGTAAAAGTCGTTCCCCAGATCGTAGTGCTCAGCGATGTTCCTCTTGGATCCCTCAAGCGTATTGCGGCGAGAGAGATGGTAATGAAAATCGGCAGCGGCCTTGCGGAAAAAGCCCGGATTGGCTTTTTCGAACGTGTCCCGGTTCTGCAGGAAAAACCTGAACAGCGCTGTCAGGTCGTCGACTTCGATATCGCCGTTCATATAAGCGGCGGCAAATCCAACAGTGCCGCGGTGCATTGCTTCGGTCAGCACGCGAAAATTGTTCAACTGCAGAACGGCATGTTCACCCGTGGAGGGGTTACCTACTGTACGGGTGCGACCATTGGGAAAGATGACTGTAACGCCGCCATGGCGTGGTTGGCCGACGAGCTTAAGACCAAGGGTGTCTACCGCCCAAGACGCAAAGCGCGTCCACGGCGTGGCGCCGGTATTGGAATGGTCTACTGCGATTTTACTCATCAGGCTGCCGGATCCAGCTTCTCGCCAAGCTTGGCCGCAGCCTTCAGCTGCCGCCGGTATTTAAGCGTTGTCGGCACACCTTTGAGCCACAAAAGCAATGCTTCCCAATGTATGCCCGCCACCACTTTAGCTGTCATAAAGGGATATGCAAGCAGCAGTTTCAGGAGGATAGAGTCGGTCAGCAAGCGGTGCTCGCCCTCAAAATAGGCGGTGAGCAGACCACCCTTTTCGGTCGATAGCGTGATCCCCAAGAACACTTTCTCTGCCGGCGGCCGAACGAAAAACCGATAATTGCCTTCAAGGCTGTTGAACGGCGAGACGAAGAACGCCTTTTTTTCTTCGTGCGTTATCTCCGGTCCAGCAGCGTTGATCGGGGTCTGGTAGAAGTGATGCTCACCGAAGGTGTTGCTCACCTCATAAGCCATAAAGGTAATGGCGCCGCTCTCGTCTTCGCAGAAGTAGACGGCAATTGGGTTGAACGCAAAGCCTAGCAGGCGCGGATAGGCCAGCAGGCGAATGCGCGCGACGTTTTGGACACCCGCCGCAGCGGCCTTGCTATGAATAAAAGCCGAGACGCTGCTGCCATCGCGCGGGCCGAAATCCTTGGCAAAGAGCGAAACGAGGTTGAGCTTGTTGATGGAGAAAAAGCGGAGCTGTTTCGACAGTTCCTCAAGCTTGTCCAGATCGACAAGCATTGAGAAGACGCGATAGCGCAAGGCGTGCCGCTTTGGCCAAGCTCGCTTGTGCACCACGTCGCCGACATAGATAGCGCCAGCTGGTTGCTGAGCTACTGGGCTGCCCATAGGCGCTGGTCTCCCTGCACCCAATTGTGTGCGATGCGGGCGCGCGGCTGCTTCACCTGCCAAGGGCGCTGCACTGAGCCGATGCGCTCAGCTACCTCGAGCCCTGCCTGCAGGCCATCCTCGTGGAACCCATAGCCCATCCAAGCGCCGGCAAACCAGGTGCGTTGTTGTCCCTGCACCTGCCAAAGCTCCTTTTGTGCAGTAATCGCACGGGCATCAAACATGGGATGCTCATAATCGATCTCGTACTGTATGGACCCCGACGCAAATTCCCGATGTGGGTTGAGAGTGACGAACACGTTGGTTTTGGTACCAAGCGGCTGCAGCCGGTTCATCCAATAGGTCAGGCTAAGCGCGTTTTCGCCCTCCTCGCCACGCAGGTAGTTCCATGAAGACCAAAGGTGCTTACGCTGTGGCATGAAGCTCGCGTCAGTGTGTAAAACGGCATGATTGGTGGTGAAGCGGAAGGAGCCTAATATATTACGCTCTAGATCGCTGGCATCTGCCAGCATGGAGAGAGCCTCGTCGGGGTGGCAGGCGAAAATCACCTGATCGAAGCTGCGCCTCGAACCGTCCTCGAAAAACAACTCGACGCCTTGCGCATGGCGGACCACAGTGCGGATAGGACAACCAACGATCGCCTCGAACTGCCCTGACTTGCGTAGACGCTGCACATATTCCTTGCTGCCGCCGGACACCGTACGCCAGATAGGCCGGTTGCCAACTTGGAGCAGCGAGTGATTGGCGAAAAACTCGATGAACGTTTTTGCCGGAAATTGCAGCATGCCGCGAGACGGCGTCGACCAGATCGCAGCCGAAATCGGCAAGATGTGGTCTTCTATAAAAACACGCGAATAACCGAAGCGGTCGAGAAACTCGGCAATAGACACGTCCTCCGGGCATGTCGCGACTTGCCGTTGTGCGTCACGGAAAAAGCGCAAGATATCGCCGACAAGCTGCCAATGCTCGGGCCGGACAATGTTGCGTCGCTGACCGAAGAGACCATTCAAATGACGGCCGGAGTATTCACGGCGGCCCTGCTCTATGGACACAGCAAAGCTCATCGATGATTCGGATGTGGCGACACCGAGATGGTCAAACAGCGCCGTCAAATTAGGGTAGTTCTGCTCGTTGTAGACGATGAAACCCGTATCGACCGGAGCTGTGCCCTCGATCACCCTGGCCATGATGGTGTTCGAGTGGCCACCAATCCGGCCGCTTTTCTCGAATAAGGAAACATTCTGACTTTTGCCGAGCAGCCAGGCTGCCGATAATCCCGCGATCCCGGAACCAATCACGGCGATATTCATTGCAGTCATGGCACAGTGGGTCTCCGTCGGCCTTGGGTTGTTTACGCATGCAAGAACGTGACGGATCAAAGCGAAGTTTCTGCTAATTGCCCGGCTTAGCGATATCGATAACGCGAAATTGCACCTGCTCGCGTCCTTGGTAATGATCGATCGACAACGAGCCAGCAAAGTGAAACGCCGTCTCGGCTGACCGGAGTAGCGCATCACCTAGTGGCGATTTCGCAGCACGGAAGGCAATGGCCTTAAGGCGGGCACCGTCTTCTGAACTCAGCGTAAAACTCACATGGCCGCCCTTGCCGACGACTTGTGCGAACTTGGCTCGGTGTGCCGGGAAGGCGAACACAGGGCTTGGATTACCGGCACCGAAAGGTCCTGCCCGTTCGACATCGTGCACTAGATCCAGGCTAGCGCCACGTGCGGTGACCGCAGCATCAATCGGTAGCGCGGTAATTGCGCGGGCAGTGGCGACCTCGCCACCGAGTGCCTGAGCAAGAAACGACCGGAATGGTCCCAACTGGCCTGGTTTAATGGTAACGCCAGCAGCCATGGCATGGCCGCCGCCCTTTGCAATTAGTCCGGCTTCAACGGCTTCGATAATGGCACGGCCAATGTCAACGCCGGGCATAGAGCGTCCTGACCCCGTACCTGTACCATCCGGCTGCAGAGCAATGGCGAACGCCGGACGCTCGAACCGCTCGCGCAGCCGGGCCGCTATGAGCCCTGCCACGCCCGGGTGCCAATTGGCCGAGGCAAGCACTAAAACCGGCGGGCCCTCCCCTGCGCCAATCTCCATCTCCGCAACGGCTGCTGCTTCTTCGACCGCTTCCACCTCGATGCGCTGGCGCTCGGCATTGAGTTCATCCAGCCGGGCGGCAATGGCGAGCGCATGGTGCTCATTGTCGACGGTCAGCAGTTCGGTGCCTAAGGCTGCGTTGCCGATTCGGCCGCCGGCATTAATGCGAGGACCAATGAGGTAGCCGAGATGGTACGGGTTGATCGGACCCGACAGGCGGGCGGCCAAAGCGAGAGCCTGAATGCCGTGATTGTCGCCGCGGCGCGCAATCTCCAGTCCCCTCACCACGAAGGCGCGATTGAGACCGACGAGAGGAACGACGTCGCAAATGGTAGCAAGGGCCACAAGGTCGAGGAGCTTTAGAAGGTCTGGTAAGTTCGTGCCACCCTGTTGGCGCAGGACGCGGTTCACGGCAACCATGACCATGAAGGTTACGCCAGCGGCGCATAGGTAGCCAAGTGCCGAAAGGTCATCAGGCCGGTTCGGGTTGACCAAGGCGTCTGCCTTGGGAAGCTCGTGATCGGAAAGGTGGTGGTCGACAACGAGCACATCGACGCCCCTGCCCTTTGCATAAGCTATCGGGTCGTCGCTGGTGGTGCCGCAATCAAGCGTGATGATGAGCTTGGCGCCAGCGTCGATGAGTTTGTCCATGGCTGGAATGTTGGGACCATAACCCTCGTAGATGCGATCAGGAATGTGGACCTGCGGCTCGATGCCGAAATGGCGCAGAAAGCGGACCATGAGTGCGCAGGAGCACGCGCCATCGACATCGTAGTCGCCAAATAGCGCTACGGCTTCATTGTTGGTTATGGCGCGGGCAAGGCGTTCGGCGAGTTCGTCCATGGCTGTAAGCGTGGACGGATCTGGCATGAGCCCGCGAATGGTGGGTTCGAGGTATTTTTCTGCATCATCGAGGCTCACACCGCGAGCAGCGATGATGCGCGCCAGAATCTCGGAAATGCTGCTCCTCTGGGCGATGGCGGCAGCGGTTCGCGCCGTGCCGCCGTCGAGCCTGTCCACCCAGGTCCGGTTGGTGACCGAACGGGTGACATCGAGGAATGGTCGGGGCGCATCCAGCATGGGGTCAGAGGTAGGTGATTTGCATGATGCGGTCGAGTGCCGCTAGCGCGCGTGCTGGGCCTTGATCCAGCGCACCGTCTGGCTCCAGGAGCGCATGACCACAGTGCTGGTCTGCACCCAATTACGCCGGAGACGGATGCCTTCGAGCAGTGTTCCGTCGGTTACGCCAGTTGCGGCCACTAAAACGTCGCCCGATGCGAGTTCGGCAACGTCGTAGATTCGGTTCGGATCGGTAATGCCCATGGCGAAAGCGCGCTCGCGCTTGGCCGGAGTGTCAAGAATGAGCTTGCCCTGCATCTGGCCGCCTATGCAACGCAAGGCAGCAGCAGCCAGAACGCCTTCGGGCGCACCGCCGGACCCGAGATAGATGTCAACGCCCGTGTCCTCCGTATTCACCGCATGCATCACGCCGGCAATATCACCATCGCTGATCAGCTTGACGGCCACCCCCGTCGTGCGCAGTTCCTCGATCAGCGCGGCGTGGCGCGGCCTGTCGAGCACAATAGCCGTAATTTCGGATAGGGGAACATTTTTTGCTTTGGCTAGTGCCCTGACGTTTTCGGTTGCGGTCCAATCGATGTGGACTGTGCCCGGAGCGTAGCTGGCGCCGATAGCGATCTTGTGCATGTAGACATTGCGCGCGACATTCAGCAGCCCGCCACGCTCGGCCATAGCGAGGACCACGATGGAATCAGGCTGGTTCTTGGCGCAGAGGGTTACGCCTTCAAGCGGGTCAACGGCGATGTCGACCTGGGGGCCGTTGCCACCGCCAACTTGCTGGCCGATGTACAGGTGCTCGCATTCGTTCTCCTCGCCTTCGCCGATGACGATGCGGCCGGATATGGCGACACGGTCGAGTTCGGCCTTCATCGCCTGAACGGCGGCTTCATCGGCGGCCTGTTCATTGCCCTTGCCGCGCCACTCGGCGGCGGCGATCGCAGCGCGCTCGGTAACACGCACCAGTTCCAGGGTTAGGGTGCGGTGGAGATTGGCGGGGGACCTAGCGTCCTCGACCTTGCTCAGTTTCATTCTACCCCCCCAAGCCTGATTGGCCGGGTGGCTATCAGAGCGTTTCGATCCGGATCAATTGCGGCTCGCCAACGATAAACCCGTCAGCCGCGATCTGCGCAAGCGATTCACGCACGGCGCCTTCCAAAGTCTGTTGGGTAATCATGACCACCGTGCGAGTCGTCGACCCGTCCGGCGCGGTTGCTTTAGCGCCTAAATCGGACCGCTGGATGACAGAGTCGATGGAAATGCCGCGCTCGCCCATGCGGGTAGCGATGGCCGCGAGCGCACCCGGCACATCCTTAGCGTTAAGGCGGATGTAGTAGCCGCCGTCGTGGGCGCGCATAGGCGCTTGGCGATAAGGCAGCAGTTCATCACTGGGCACGCCGAGCGGCGGCACGCGGGTGCCGCGGGCGATATCGAGAATGTCGGACAGCACGGACGACGCTGTTGGCGGGCCGCCTGCTCCTGGACCGGCCAGCAGCAGTTCGTGGACGTGGTCGGTTTCGAGCGCCACCGCGTTCATGACGCCATCGACACCGGCAATGGCCGAGCCCTTAGGCACGAAAGTGGGATGGACGCGCTGCTCGATGCCATCGTCGGTACGCTGGGCTATTCCCAAGAGCTTGATCTTATAGCCAAGCTCCGCCGCAACCTTGATGTCGTGCTGGCTGATGCGGGAGATGCCTTCTACGTGGATCTTGTCAGGCGCGATTTCATAGCCGAAGCACAGCGTGGCCAGGATCGACAGCTTATGAGCGGTATCAAAGCCTTCGACGTCGAACGTCGGGTCGGTTTCGGCGTAGCCCAAGGCCTGCGCATCCTTCAGGCAATCGGCAAAGCTGATGTCTTCATTGCCCATGCGGGTGAGGATATAATTACAGGTGCCGTTCATGATGCCGAACACCTTAGCAATGCGGGCGGAGCCTAGGCCTTCGCGCAAGGTCTTGATGACCGGAATGCCACCGGCCACTGCAGCCTCAAAGCCAAGCTGGGCGCCTGATTCTTCGGCCATTTTAGCTAGCAGCACGCCATGCTTTGCCAGCAGCGCCTTGTTTGCAGTGACAACAGGACGGCCCATTTCAAGCGCTGCCTTCACTGCGGCAAAGGCTGGGCCATCTTCGCCGCCGATAAGTTCGACGAAGAGGTCTATGCCATCCGATTTAGCCAAGGCGACCGGATCGTCGAACCAATCAAGGCCCGAGATATCGATGCCGCGATCGCGCGAGCGGGACCGGGCGGCGACGGCTGTCACTACAAGCTGACGGCCAAGCTTTTTGGTGAGTTCAGGACCATCCTTTTGCAGGATGCGCACCAGGGTTGCGCCGACATTGCCAAGCCCTGCCACACCGACGCGCAAGGGCGCGTGGGATTCGCCGTCGTCGAAATCCTGCATCGCCCGTAGAATGCGCGTGCGGGTGTCCGACCGCGGTTCGCGGCCTTCGCGCAGGTCAAAGACAAACAGCGGGTCGCCGGCCACGGTCCGGCCAAAGCGGGTTGGAGTCCAGCCGCGTACGGAGATAAAGGATTCAACGGCTTGGCGGAAAGACTGGATATCGCTCATGGTGGCGCCATGTGCATAGGATTTCGCCTAGCCGTCAATAGGAGTTCAGTGGGTGAAACACTGAAATTGCGCGCATGGCATCGTGCGATTTCTTGGCCGGAAGGTCTTGCGCAGGGGCATGGGCATGACAATGTCTTGCGCATGAACCAGACAGACGCCGCCCGCCCCCGCCTTCCAGACCCGACAAGCTCGCCAGAGTTGTTCGACGGCTTGTTGACACGTCGCACAATAGCGTTCCTGATCGACCTAGTTGCGATGGGAACGCTGGTCATCGGCTTCACGCTGCTGGGGCTAGTTGCCGGCTTTTTGACCTTCGGGTTGGCTTGGCTTGGCCTGTTCATCGTGGTTCCGGCGAGCATCGTCTTTTATTATGCCGTAACGCTGGGATCGGCCCGGCGCGCTACCATAGGCATGCAGCTTATGGATCTGGTGCTGACTCCGGCGCGCGGGCAGCCGTTGGATGGCTGGATGGCTCTGATCCATGCCGGCGTGTTCTGGCTGACCGCTTGGATTTCTTTGCCGCTGTCGCTGTTGTTCACGCTCTTTACGCCGCGCCGGCAGATGCTGCACGATCTGGTCACGGGCACGTTGATGGTACGCCGCTCGCCCATGGTACGCCATTGGCAGGCACAAAAGCTTCGTGCGACCCAGGCTTTTTGAGGCGTTGCCGCCTGCGCCGGGTGAGAGTACATTCGGCTGATTGCACTTAAGGGTCTTTGATGACCGACCAGACGCCCGAAACCACGCAGCTGTTCCTGACCGCGGCCATGCCCTGCCCTTATTTGCCGGGGCGGCAGGAGCGTAAGCTCTTTACGCACCTCACAGGGCGCCGCGCGTCGAGCCTGCATCATCTGCTCAGCGAAAACGGGTTTCGGCGCAGCCAGAACCTGATCTACCGGCCTGCCTGTGAGGGCTGCAACGCCTGCCAGTCCGTGCGAATCGTGGCTGGTGAGTTCGAGCCTTCGGCTCGCTACCGGCGTGTGCGTGGCAAGAACAGCGATCTGCTGGTCGATGTGCGGCCGACGACGGCGACCAGCGAGCAGTACGATCTTTTCAAGCGCTATCTGGAGTCGCGGCATGCCGGTGGGGGCATGAACCAGATGAGCTTTGTTGATTACGAATACATGGTCGAGGATACGCCGGTGCAGTCTGTGCTGGTCGAGTATCGGCTGCGCGACGATCCGGACCAGCGGCTGATCGCTGTGGCGCTGACCGATGTGATGCTCGACGGGCTCTCCATGGTCTACTCGTTCTATGACCCGGAACTGGCGCACCGCAGCTTGGGGACCTTTCTTATTCTCGACCATATCGAGCAGGTTCGCTCGGCAGGTCTAGAATATGTCTACCTTGGCTATTGGGTAAAAGATTCGCCCAAGATGGCGTACAAGGCGCAATTCAGGCCGCTTCAGGTGCAAAGAGGCACCCTGGGTTGGTGCCCGCTCGATTGAGCGGCTAGATTTTCATGTCAAACACGATGAGACCGTCGCGTCCGCCCTCGAGCGCCGCAACGAGCTTGGCGCCGGCAGCTTTATGGGCTGGGTCGACGAGGTAGCGGTCGCGGGCGGCTTCGTCGGCAAGGTCCATTATGAAGCCGTCGTTGAAGCCTTGGGCGAGACCTTCTGGTGATACATTTGGGCCGAACTGAGCTGAGAGAAGCCCGTCGATCTGCCCGACCAGGGCATTGAGCCCGGCATAAATGTCCGTGCGTTGCGCATCGTTGATCTCGGGACGGAACTTGACGAAAACGCAGTGGCGAATCATCCGACGAACCTGTTGTTGCGGGGGAAGCCGTTTGGTGGTTGACGCCCGGCGGTGGCACGGTCGCCGACCCAGTCTGCCAATTCCTCCATGGGCTTGGTGAATGTGCGGCCGGAGGAGTCCGTCCAGGTCAGCCCATCGGCAGCGTAGAAGGTTTTGAGGTCGGAAATACCGCCATCCTTGTAGCGCTGCAGGCGAACGCCCTTGCCGCGGCTCATTTCGGCGAGTTGCGACAGCGGGAAGACCAACAATTTGCGATTCTGGCCGATGACGGCGACGCGGTCACCGGAGAGCGGCACAAGGAGCCGCGCCTCCTCGTTTGCCGCGACATTGATGATCTGCTTGCCTTTGCGGGTATTGGCAATCAGTTCGTCTTCGCTGACGATGAAGCCGAAACCGGCTGACGAGGCGATGATGCGCTTTTGGCCCGGGCGATAAACGAAGATGTCGACGATGTCCTGACCTTCTTCGATATCGACCATGATGCGCACAGGCTCGCCCTGCCCGCGCCCACCCGGCAGCTTGTCGCCGAACAAGGTATAGACCTTGCCGCCCGTGGTGAGCATGAGGAGCTTGTCGGTGGTCTCACATTTGATAGCGCGCTTGAGCCGGTCGCCGGCTTTGTAGCCCTTCTCATCCGTTACGTCGATCGTGTGGCCACGCGGCGCACGGATCCAGCCCTTTTCGGAAAGGATCACAGTGATTGGCTCGCGTTCGATGAAAGCTTCGGTCATCTCGGCAAGGTCGACAGCCGAGGCCGTGCCCAGAACGGTGCGGCGGGCGCCCAATGCATGGGGGGTGCCGTCCGCATTGACCAGCGGGTAGGCTTTCTGGAGGGCCTCGATCTCCTTGCTGATCGAGCGCCACTGACGCTTGTCGGAGGCTAGCAGGTTCTGTAGCTCGCCCTGCTCCTTGGTGAGATTCGCATGTTCCTTGCGCAGTTCGATCTCTTCGAGCTTACGCAAGGAACGCAGGCGCATGTTGAGGATGGCTTCGGCCTGGACGTCAGTGAGCTCGAACGTGCTCATCAGCGAAGCCTTGGCGTCATCCTCTTCACGGATGATGCGGATGACCTCGTCAAGGTTGAGATAGGCAATGATGTAGCCGGCCAGCACTTCGAGGCGGTGGGCGATCTGCTCTAGCCGGTGCTCGGAGCGGCGGACCAGCACTTCCTTGCGGTGTTGCAGCCAAGCCTTGAGCGCCTGTGGCAGGCTCATGACCTTGGGTACAGCGCCCCGATCAAGCACATTCAGATTGAGCGGAAAGCGGGTTTCAAGATCGGTGACCTTGAACAATTGCTCCATGAGAATATTAGCGTCCACCGTGCGGGCACGCGGTTCAAGGACAAGGCGGATATCGTCGGAGCTTTCGTCGCGGACGTCCTTGAGCAGGGGCAGTTTCTTGGCAAGCAGGAGCTCGGCGATCTTTTCGACGAGCCGCGACTTCTGGATGCCGTAGGGGATTTCAGTGACGACGATGAGATAAACGCCGCGGCCGGTTTCCTCAACTTCCCACTTTGCGCGCAGGCGGAACGATCCGCGTCCGGTAGCGTAGGAGTGCGCTATGGACTGCGGCGATTCCACCATGATGCCGCCAGTGGGGAAATCCGGGCCCTTGACGAACTGAGTCAACTCCTGGGCGGAAGCCTCTGGATTAACGTTGATAAGGTGTAGTGCGGCATCGCAAAGCTCGGCCACGTTGTGGGGCGGGATGGAGGTGGCCATGCCCACCGCAATGCCGGTCGAGCCGTTGGCCAAGAGGTTCGGGAAGTTGGACGGCAGGACAACCGGCTCTTCGTCTTCGCCGTCGTAAGTCGCTTTGAAGTCGATCGCATTTTCGTTCATGCCTTCGAGGAGGCGAACGGCCACGTCAGTCATGCGGGACTCGGTATAGCGCATGGCCGCGGCGCCATCGCCGTCGATGTTGCCGAAATTGCCTTGGCCATCGACCAGCGGGTAGCGTAGAGCGAAATCTTGGGCGAGGCGGACCAAGGCGTCGTAGATCGACTGGTCGCCATGTGGGTGGAACTTACCGATTACGTCGCCGACGATACGAGCCGATTTCTTGTAGCCCTGGCCAGGATCAAGCTTGAGCAGGCGCATCGCATGGATGATGCGGCGGTGAACCGGTTTCAGACCATCCCGCGCATCGGGCAAGGCGCGCTGCGTAATGGTGGAGAGCGCGTAGCTCAGATACCGCTCCTCAAGCGCCTGCTTGAGGTCGACGACGCGCTGGTCATCGGCAGGCGGAAGGGCATCAACGTCTGACATTGGCAAGCTATCCAAGAGAACGAATCAGGAAACCAGTATAGCGTTCATGCTCGTTCTTGGAGGTTAATCCGCAGCAAACACGCGGTTTTGCACGGGTTATGGGCGTGCCGAAGCGCCGCCCCGAGTGCGGTAGTCATTGGAACGTGCGGACCCCGAGACGATAGCGCCTCGATTGATATTTTTTAGTGAGACGACATCGCCTCGGGGCTGCCAATTTTTGGAGTGGTTGGGGAGCCGCGCAGGGGATCGCTCGTCCCCTACGGCCGCAACTCGAACCCGAAGGAGCAGCGACGCTCCCGCGATGGCATCACCCCGGCCACCGGTCGCTGCAGCGCCGCCCGTCAATCCGGGGTGATGGAGAGGAGGATGGTGCAGCTCAAACACGAGGGGAGAAGATGGATATGTTGGTGTTTGGGGAAGGACCCCCACCCTTGATCCCTCCCCCTCGAGGGGAGGATGTCGACTGGGAGGTTGTGGGCCAAGGATTGGGTTACCACACACCCACAACACACACGATGTCATCCCGGCGGAGGCCGGGATCCATCCTGAGCGGTCGGTGCCATCAGGATTGGACCGGACGAACCACCTTGCGGCTGCGGCTTGATCTCGAGATGGATCCCGGCCTCTGCCGGGATGACATTGGGGGTGGGGATGGCGCGGGGTTAAACCGCGACCTCGAAAGCGGGGACGGCGCGGCCGGCACTAAATTGCCTCCCGGCCGAGGCTTTCCACCAGCAGGTCGCGGGTGGGTGGTGATGGGGTGTTGCGGGGGCCCCAGACATGGGCTTGGAGGAAATAGCCTGTGAGGCGGAGGGCGTCGGTAATGTCGTGAGGGCTGGCGTTGCCGCGCGTGGTGAGGAAGCTGGGGAGCGGCAGGAGACGGTCGAGATAGGGCGCGGCCGCGGCGCGGGAAACCGCGCGGCCGGTGCGGGGGGAAACGTGGGTGAGGTCGTCCGTGGCGCCGGTAGCGGCGCAGGAGGAAAGGTCAAGGCCATAGCCGAGATCGTCGAGGACGGCGAGTTCGAAGCGGGCGAGTTCGGCGCCGTCAGGTGGGCTGTCGATCAGGCGCAGCGCCATGCCCAGAAGCCGATCATGCGGATCACGCTCGGGAAAGAGGCGCAGATGCTCGCAGACGAGTTGGCTGAGATAGAGACGATCGCGGTCTTCAATCAGGGCGGCGGCGCGGGCTTGGAGCAGTTCGACAGTGAACATGCCAAGCTGGTCTTCGAGGCGGGCACGCCAGGTGAGCTGGAGGGAATTTCCAGGCTGGAGCACGGCGGCGAGGCGGCGGGTGCGCCCACCGCGGACCAGGCCCAGATAACGGCCGCGGCCGACTACCATGGTTTCGGCGATGACACTGGTTTCGCCGTGGCGGCGCACACCGATCAGGAGGCCCTCGCCGGTCCATTCCATCCTAGGAACTGCAATGTCTGCGGAGAGACATCCCCCTACTAGCCTCCCCCGCAGGGGCAGAGGTGAACTCGGTGGATGTGAATGTACCTTGCCACATGTACGGTCTTACCCTCCCCTTGCGGAAAGGCCGGGATATTCCCTTGTTCTCTCATCCCTTACCATGAGGAAATTCGAGGCCCATTTCGCGATAGCGCTCGGGGTCTTCGCTCCATTTTTCGCGGACCTTGACGAAGAGGAAGAGGTGGATCGGTACCTCGTACATTTCCATTAGCTCGCGCCGGGATTCGGCACCTATGGCCTTGATGGTTTGCCCGCCGGCGCCGAGGACGATCTTCTTGTGGCTGTCGCGGCTGACATAAACTACCTGGTCAATCTTGTAGGAGCCGTCCTTCTGGATCTTGAAGCTCTCGGTCTCGACTGTGGAATTGTAGGGGATCTCGTCGTGGACACGCAGGAACAGCTTTTCGCGGGTGATCTCGGCCGCGGTGATGGCCATTGTCAAATCGGTCAGGTGATCTTCGGGGAAATGCCAGGGACCGGGTGGAATGTGCTTGACGCACCAATCCATGAAATCCTGCACGCCATAGCCCTTGAGTGCCGAGATCATGAAACTGGCTTCGAAACGAAGTTTCTCGTTCAGCGTCTTGCTTAGTTCGAGCAGGGCCTCGTTCTTGATGGTGTCGATCTTGTTGAGGATCAGGATCTTGGGGTGGGTGATGTTCGCCAACCCCTCAAGCAATGATTCAAGATCAGGCGTTACACCCCTTTCGGCATCGACAATAAAGGCGACGAGATCGGCATCCCCTGCTCCGCCCCAAGCGCTCTCGACCATGGCGCGATCGAGCCGGCGCTTGGGCGCGAAGATGCCGGGGGTATCGATGAATACCAATTGCGCCTTGTCGATAGTCACGACCCCGCGCACCTGGGAGCGCGTCGTCTGCGCCTTGTGAGTGACGATGGAGACTTTAGTGCCGACAAGGGAGTTCAGCAGGGTCGATTTGCCGGCGTTCGGCGCGCCGACGAGTGCAATGAAGCCACAGGCAGTATCGACCGGCTCAATGGGGGTGCTCATGGCGTTTCCTTCCACACCTGCTGCTTGAGGAGAAACAGTTCGGCGGCCTTGTGTTCGGCTATTTTCTTGGATGGTCCGGTGGCGCTGATCCGCTCGAAGTCGCCCAAGGACACGGCAATGGTAAATTCCGGCGCGTGGTCGGGCCCGGTTCGTTCGACCAGCGAATAGGTTGGTGGTTCAAGGCCGCGGGCCTGCGCCCATTCCTGCAGGGTCGTCTTGGCGTCGGCCTTGTTGGCTTGGCCATCGGCGAGGAACTCCTCGAACATGCGTTCGACGAATTCGTAGGCTTTGCCAAGCCCCCCATCGCAATAGATTGCGCCGATCACCGCTTCGGTAACGTCGCCGAGGATGGCTTCCTTTTCCGAACCGCCGGTGCGCGCTTCGCTTTCGCCGAGGTTCATCTCCTTGCCCAGATCAAGCGTGCGCGCGATGATGGCGCAAGTTTCCTTGCGCACCAGCGTGTTGAGCGTGCGGCTGAGTTCGCCCTCATTGGCCTTGGGATAGCGGCGGTAGAGCATGTCGGCGACGACTAGCCCAAGAACGCGATCGCCGAGGAATTCGAGGCGCTGATAGGAATGTTCGATGCGCTTGCCAGGCGAGATGGCGCTGGAGTGGGTCAGTGCCCGCTCGAGGAGGTCCGGGTCGGCAAAGCGGTAGCCGAGCCGGAACTGAAGTTTTTCGTGATTGCGCGGCACGCGGCTCATCAGTCGATCGTCTGGAACATGCGGTCCCAGCGAACATTTGCAGGCCACTGCCAGATCTGCCAGGGGGGAAGATTGTCCTTGATCGAGAAGAACCGGGCTTCAGCCTTGGCGATAAGATTGATGGATGGAACATACCCCACTTGGCTCAGCACGCGGCTATCGGCGGAGCGATCGCGATTGTCGCCCATCATGAAGTAATGGCCAGCGGGAACAACATATTCCTGCGTGTTGTCGAGCTGGGCATTGTCGGAGACTTCTTGGATAATGTGCGACGTGCCTTCGGGGAAAGTCTCGCGGTAAACAGTTACTTCGCGGGTCTGGCCTTCGCTATCGGTGTCCTGCGCCTTGCCGATCTCCTCGCGCTCCACCATCGTGCCGTTGATATAAAGACGGCCCTCGCGCACCTGGATGCGATCACCTGGCATGCCGACCACGCGCTTGATGTATTCGACATCCTGCGGCACGGGCCGGAAGACGGCAACGTCTCCACGGTTCGGATCGCGGCCAAGGATGCGCTGGGTAATTGGCAATTCGAAGTCCAAAGCGGTAAAATTGCCGTAGCGGCCAAGCGAGAACGAGTGCTTGCCGTACCCCCAGACGAATTTGTTGGCGACAAAATAATCGCCGATCATCAGCGTCTGCTGCATCGATGCAGTGGGGATGGAAAAGGGCTGGTAGAGGAACGACCGCAGCACGATGGCGATCAACAGCGCTTCGACCACGACGACGATGGTCTCCCACCATTCGCTCGCAGCAGATTTCTTGATCGACTTGTGGGCGGACTGGCTCATGATTTCCCCAGATTGCGGTGGCGCAGCGTTATGCGTTTGTCCCAGCAGGGTCAATCGGCAGCGCTTCGATGATGACAAAGGCTTGGGCAAGCCCGGCGTCGTCAGTGATGGTTAAGTGTATGTGGGCCTCATGACCGGCCGGTACAAGCCGAGCCAAAGCCCGGGCTGCGCCGTTGGTCAGGTTCATGGTCGGTTTGCCCGATGGCAGATTCACCACGCCCATGTCGCGCCAGTAAACGCCGAAACTAAGGCCGGTGCCCAAAGCCTTTGAACAGGCTTCCTTGGCGGCGAAGCGCTTGGCATAGGATGCGGCGCGCTGCGCGCGGCGATCGGATTTGCGGCGTTCGATATCGGTGAAGCAGCGATTGGTGAAGCGGTCGCCAAAACGCTCAATGGTTTTAGCGACTCGATCGATCTGGATGAGATCGGAGCCCAGGCCGATGATCATTTAACCCCCTGAATGCCACGGCTGCCGGGCTTGATGGCAGGAATAGCGGCAAGTTCAGGCGGAAGCTGGTCGGCGGGATAAGCCGGCACCTTGTATTGGATAAGGCTGACGAGCGGCACGCCGACATCGGCCTCGCCACCCGAGCGATCAATCAGGCAGGCGGCGGCAATGACATTGGCGCCGATGGAGCGCAGGGCCTCGACGCATTCGCGGATGGAGAGGCCGGTGGAGACGATGTCTTCGACAACGATGACCTTGTCGTCGGGCGCAATCTCGAAGCCGCGGCGCAGTTCGAACTTGCCTTCGACACGTTCGGTATAAAGCGCAGGAACGCCCAGATGGCGGGAGGTTTCGTAGCCGGGGATGATGCCGCCAATGGCAGGTGACACGACCTTGGTCACCGTGCCAAAGCCGTCGGAGCGGATTTTATCCGCCAACGCGCGGCAGAGTTTTTCGGTTTGCCCTGCGTATTGGAAAACCTTGGCCTTTTGCAGGAAAACTGGCGAACGTAGGCCGGACGAGAGGATGAAGTGACCCTCGAGCATGGCGCCGCATTCGCGGAATATAGCCAGCACTTCATCTTTCGTCATCGATAAACCTCCGATCGACCTGGCCGTCCCATTCGAGCGTCGAAATCATCGAGGCTTCCCGGATGCCGGCGCGCTGCACGGCGCTAAGGCCTGGACTGCGCTTCAGCGTTGCCAGAACATCGGTGAGTTGCGCAAGGTCGCGCACCTCGATTTCAAAGATCATCTGGTGAAAGTCGGGCGAGATCATCCGCATGACCAGATTGTTGATGTTGGCATCGCATGCGGCGATCGCCGAGGAAATTTGCGCAAGGGAGCCAGGCTTGTTGACCGATTCCATGGCAATGACCGTGGAATAAAGCTTGTCGTCGCCAGGCTTGATGTTCCAGCGCACGTCCACCCAGGCCACGTCGCTGTCATGCATTTCAACGAGTGCATCCGAATGGATCGGGTAGACCAGCATGGGGCTGTCGGGCTGCAGAATGCCCACCAGGCGATCACCGGGAACAACACCTTCGGACGACATGCTGACTGGCATGTGAAAATCGAGCTGCGCCAGAGCGGCTTTGGCGCGGGGGCCGGCTTTTTGCCCGCCCGGAACACGGAAGCGGAAGAGATCAGTGGCGCGCAGGGCGAACCAGCCATCGGCAGTATCGGCCACCGGCAGGTCGAGCTTGCGGCGGCGCTTGCGCAGACCCTTGATCTTGGCGAGTTCTTCACCGAGCGGTTCGGAGCTGATCTTGCCTTCGCCCACAGCAATCAGCAAATCGCGACGGGACCCGAAGCCCATGGCATCCGCCAAGGCCTTGGCTTCGCTGTCGTCCAGCATGACGCCTTCACGATCCAGCATCATGTTGAGGACGTTCTCGCCCAAGGCAAGCGCCCGCTGGATTGCAGCGTGGCGCACGGAGCGGCGGATGGCCGCCCGCGCTTTGCCGGTCGCAGCAATACCGAGCCAGTTCATGGGCGGCAAGTGATTGTGGTCGCGGATGATCTCCACTTCGTCGCCCGAGCGGAGTTGAGTCACGAGCGGCAGGATGGAGCCGTTAATCTTGGCGCCAACGCAGGTGTCGCCAATGTCCGTATGGAGTGCATAGGCAAAATCGATCGGCGTCGCACCACGCGGCAAAGCGATCAGGCGGCCACGCGGGGTGAAGCAGAACACTTGATCCTGGAACAGTTCCAGCTTGGTATACTCGAGGAAATCCTCTGTCGTGGAATTGCCGGTGGTCAAATGCGCGATGGTGGAGCGCAGTGAGCCATACGCTTGCGACTCATTCTCGATGCGAGTCAGATCGGCCGAGGCGCCATCCTTGTAAAGGGCGTGCGCGGCGATGCCAAACTCGGCGACGCGGTCCATCTCCTCGGTGCGGATCTGTAGCTCGGCGCGCTGGCGACCGGGGCCAACGATTGTGGTGTGGATAGATTGATAGTCGTTGTGCTTGGGGACCGAGATATAGTCCTTGAAGCGCCCAGGCACGACTTTCCACTTGGTGTGGACCACGCCGACAGTGTGGTAGCACTCTTCGATCGAGCGGACGATCACGCGGAAGCCGATCATGTCGGAAAGCTGTTCAAGCGCAATGGACTTGCGCTCGATCTTGTTAAAGATCGAGAATGGGGATTTCACCCGCGCCTTGACGCGGGCGGTGATGCCTTCGGCGGCCAGCCGCTCGCTGAGTTCGGTCGAAATGGTCGAGATCGTTTCGCGATATTCGGCCTGCATTTCGTCGAGCCGGGCGATGATAGCCTGGTAGTGATCGGGCTGCAGGATGCGAAAGGAAATATCCTCCAGCTCATTGCGCATGTCCTGCATGCCCATGCGCCCGGCGAGCGGGGCATAGATATCCATGGTTTCCTGAGCAATACGCCGGCGCTTTTCGGGCGGCATGTATTGTAGGGTGCGCATGTTGTGCAGCCGGTCGGCCAACTTGACGAGCAGCACGCGAACATCTTGGCTGATAGCGAGCAGCAGCTTGCGCAGATTTTCAGCCTGCGCCTCTTCACGCGAAACGAGGTTCAACCGTTCGATCTTGGTCAAGCCATCGACGATGGCACCAATTTCCGCGCCAAAAAGCTGGTCGATCTCGGCGCGCGTCGCGTCCGTGTCCTCGATAGTGTCGTGTAACAGACCCACGGCGACGGACGCATCGTCCAGCTTGAGCTCGGTCAGGATTGCCGCGACTTCCAGCGGATGATTGAAATAGGGATCGCCAGAGGCGCGCTTCTGCGAGCCATGCTTTTGCATGGCGTACACATAGGCCTTGTTCAACAATTGCTCATCGGCGTTCGGGTTATAGGCCTGAACACGTTCGACAAGCTCGTACTGACGCATCATGGAGTTAGTCGCCGCCGCTCGCTTAAGTAATCAGCTTAGCGCTTTGTATTGATTTGGAAAGGCGTAGTTTCGGCGAGGGTTCGACACACCAAGCCCCGAAACCAAAACACCCCCGGATTGCGCCGGGGGTGTTGATCGATCCAACAGGACCCAATCAGTCGTCGCGGCGCTCGGGTGGGGCGAGGCTTTCGATGCCGCGCAGCAATTCTTCTTCGCTGATCGTATCGAAATTGAGCGAGTCGTCATCGCCATTGTTTTCGATGAGCGGAGCGGCGTGGCTCTCAGGCTCGTCCACCTCGACGTATTTCTGCAGCGAATGGATCAGATCTTCGCGCAGGTCTTCTGGCGAAATAGCGCCGTCGCCGATTTCGCGCAACGCAACAACAGGGTTTTTATCGTTGTCGCGCGGAACAGTGATCTGTGCGCCGGAGGAAATCATGCGCGCGCGGTGAGCGGCCATGAGGACGAGATCGAAGCGGTTTTCGATCTTTTCAATGCAGTCTTCAACGGTGACGCGTGCCACAGACGTCTCCAAAAATTAATGGAATGAGGGGTTCACATACACGAGGCGAACCAAGGATACAAGTTTTGCAAACAGCGTAACTGTCTAGCCGCGCCCGCCTTCTTTCATGATGCGGGATTTATCGCGGTTCCAGTCCCGATTACGTTCGGTTTCGCGCTTGTCATAGTTCTTCTTGCCTTTGCCCAAGCCGATCAGAACCTTGGCCCTGCCCTGGTCATTGAAGAACAATTTGAGCGGCACGATCGTGTTGCCGGCGCGCGAGACTTCCTGATCAAGATGTGCCAGTTGCTTTCGCGAAACCAGCAGTTTACGCGGCCGCTTTTCTTCGTGATTGAAGCGATTGGCCTGCAGATATTCGGGGATGTGAGCGTTGATCAGCCATAGCTCGCCCTTTTCAGGCGAGGCGTAGGACTCGGTGATCTGCGCCTTGCCCAGCCGCAGCGACTTGACCTCAGTGCCGGTCAGAACCAGGCCGGCTTCCATCGTTTCTCCGATGGCATAATCATAGCGCGCGCGACGGTTTTCAGCCACGAGACCGTGGCTGATCACACCGTTCTTGGATTTGTCGTTCTTGGGGGCCATGGAGTTTAGATAAGGCCTGCGTGGGATAATGCAAAGTTCATGGCGTCCTGAGTTGGCATGCTGATGGGCACAAGCGGCAGGCGCATTTCATTGGCACACAAGTTCAGCCTGTTCGCGGCGTACTTAGCTGGAGCCGGGTTAGGCTCCATGAAGAGGTCCTTGTGCAAATAGACCAGCTTATCGTTAATGTCGCGAGCCTGGGCGAATTCCCCAGCGAGCGAAAGCTCCTGCATCTGCGAGCAGAGGCGCGGCGCCACATTCGCCGTCACCGATATGCAGCCATGCCCACCATGTGCATTGAAACCGAGAGCCGTAGCGTCATCGCCGGACAGCAGTATGAAATCGTTGCCAAGCTTCACCCGCTGCAAGCTCGTTCGTTCCATGCTTCCCGTCGCGTCCTTGACGCCGGTTATGTTCGGGTGCGCCTCACGCAAGCGAGCAATGGTATCGACGGTCAGATCGACAACGGTACGCCCGGGAACGCTGTAGAGAATGACTGGAACACCCACTGCCTTCGCGACGGCCGAGAAGTGCTGGAACAACCCTTCCTGGTTGGGCTTGTTATAATAAGGCACGACGGACAGCACCGCATCGGCGCCGGTCTCCTCGGCAAACTTTGCCAGCGAAACTGCCTCGGCTGTCGAATTGGACCCTGCCCCGGCGATTACCGGTACGCGCTTGTTGGCCACTTCCACGCAGATCTCGACGACACGGCGATGTTCTTCGTGACTGACCGTCGGGCTTTCGCCCGTGGTGCCCACCGGCACCAAGCCGTGCGTGCCTTCAGCAATCTGCCACTCGACAAAGCTCGCGAAGGCTTTCTCATCGACATGCCCATTGAGCATGGGTGTGATGAGCGCCGTAATCGATCCTCGCAGCATTTGTCGCAATGTCCTTGGGTTGTTTGCCACAGTTCGGCCGTGGCGGGGTGGCATATGGCTGCTTGAGTGCAGCCGATTTTATGCGGCGCACCATAGATTCAACTGGCGGCTACCACAACGTTTTGTTGTGGAGCCGTGACCAGCATGGATCATCGCGCGGCAACCCAGTGTTTACCTTAATACGGTATTGTTGGGGAACCGTGAGGATGGGGTCCTTGCTGGGAATGTGGATGCGTACCAGCAGGACAGCAGATGAATAACGGCTTTCGGGCAGGCTTCGTTGCAGTGATTGTGGGTGTGGTGGTTATTGCCCCCTTCTCCTATGCGGCCAAGGAAGTGATCGGGCTGGTCAAGTCCGGTGCCATCGACGGAACGTCTGCTCCTCAGCCCGCAGCAGCGGATATTGGACCTTATTCGTTCGAGGAGCTTGAGCCGGTCGAGCGGATCGAGACGGCGGCCATCGATCCGAAGTCCATGCCGCTGGCCATCGCGACCGCAGCTGCGCCGCCTTCGGTGCGCCAGATTATCGAGGCACCGGTCAGCAAGATTGTCGATCCTGTCACGACAGCGTCTATTCCGGCCGCTCCTGCTCCGCAGCCGATCGAAGTAAAAGCTTCGCCTGATTTCGGGAAAGCACTGAAAGCGCTGAATGATGGCGAGATCCAAGATGCGCTGGATTTGGCTAAAGAACTGGACAGCACCGTCGAGCGGCACACAATCGAGTGGGCTGCTATCCATTTTAATGCCGGTGCCCTGCCATATCGGTCGGTCAAACGCTTCATGAATGAAGCCCCACAGTTTGCCGCATCCGAGCTGTTCCAAACGCGGCTTGAGCAATCGCTAGCGCGTGAGCAATTGCCTGCCGCGCAGATGCTTGAGACGCTTGGCGCGGAGCCGGACACGCTCGAGGCGCAGATTGCCTTGGCTAAAGCCTATTTGGCGGAAGGCGAAAAGGACAAGGCGGGTGCTCTAGCGCAGCAGATCTGGACAGAAAACTTTCTCAGCACGCAGCAGGAACATCGCATACTTGCGACGTTCGGCACGCTCTTGGACCGCGATGCTCATTGGAAGCGCGCCATGCATTTGATGATGCATGATCGCGCCAAGGGCAGCCAGCGCCTCATGCGGTTTTTGACGGATGCGCAAGACTCGCTCGTGGTGGCACGCGCGGCTGTGTCACGGAACGACAAGGACGCCAAAGCCAAGCTGGACGATGTCGACCCCAGCATGCAGACCAACCCGGTTTTCATTTTCTCGCGTGTGCAACGAGCGCTGCAGTTCGAGCTCTGGGATAGCGCCGCCGAATGGCTGAGCAAGGCGCCCGACGAAGTGCCGGACGCGGCCGAGTGGTGGTATGAACGCCGTACGCTGGTGCGCAAGCTCGTCGATCTTGGGCAGTATGAACTGGCCTTCGAAGTTGCAGACGGATACCGGAACGGCCCTGAAGCGCGTATGGTCGAGGCGCATTTTCATGCAGGCTGGATCGCTCTGGCGTTCCTTGACGATGCGGCGGCTGCCAAGCGGCACTTTGCCGAGATGACCAAACATACCACCCTGCCCGACAGCATCGGCCAAGCCAATTATTGGCTCGGGCGCGCGAACAGCAAGCTGGGTGACGAGGTTGCAGCAAAGGCAGCCTACGAGGCGGCAGCCCGCTATAGCACCGTATTTTACGGCCAGTTGGCTCTGGCGGAACTGGGCAATGCAGGCGTCGAAATACGGCCCCTGCCCGATGCGCGCGACAGTGCAACGCTGTTCCAAGGTAACCCGGTCGTACTGGCTGTCCGCCTGCTCGCAAGCAGCGGCGAGAAGAGCATGGCGATGGCACTGCTGCGCCAATACAGCGAGGGGCTGGAACATGGCGGAGAGTTCATGCTGGCTGCGCAACTGGCCCAAGACATCGGCGCGACACAGCTCTCCATCGCCATAGCCGCCATGGCAGACAAAAGTGGGACACCGCTTGATGCGCTCGGCTTTCCGCATAGTGCACTGCCCCAAGAGGCGCGGCTGGCGGCAGACCGCGCAGCGGTATTTGCCATCGCCCGGCAGGAATCGATGTTCCAGATCGACGCTGTCTCGTCGGTTGGCGCGCGCGGGCTGATGCAGTTGATGCCAGGTACGGCAAAGGAAGTGGCCGATCAAGTTGGGGTGGATTATTCGCCCGATCGCCTGGTAAGCGATCCTCAGTATAATGCGTTGCTAGGGTCGACTTACCTCGACAAGCAGTTGGACCGTTACGATGGCTCGCTGGTGTTGGCAGCTGCCGCCTATAACGCCGGGCCTGGCAATGCCAATAAGTGGATCAAGGCTTATGGCGATCCGCGGGACAGCGATGTCGATCCGGTGGTCTGGGTTGAGCGCATTCCGTTCCAGGAAACGCGCACTTATGTAAAGCGCGTGCTGGGCAATTATCTAGTCTATCGCGCGCAGCTTGGCGGCCCAGACATGAGTATCAAGCAAGCGCTGCGGACAATCGACGAATAAGGGTTGAGCAGGGCATCGGCTTGCTCATAGATAGCGCCGATGCCCCGCTCCCGTTTTATTCCCGCCGACCATTCGCAATTTGCCGCCTTGCCGGTCCGCCCTGTCATTCTGGCGAGCGGCCTGCGCGCCATGGTCCATGTTGCAGGACAGCTATCGCGTCAGCAGATGCCGGTAATTTGCATTCCGGGCTATCAGCGCAACATGAGCGATTTTGCCAGTTTCGTGCAGTATTTTGGGCGCGTAACGGGCGGAGAATGGCCGCTTGTCCTTCTTGATCTGCCGGGTCGTGGACGCGCCGACGATCGCGCCAAGGCGGCAGACTATGGCACGATGACCGATGCGAGGGATGTCGCATCGATTTCGTCGGCGCTCGGCATTTCCGAAGCCGTGCTTCTCGGGCAAGGGCAAGGTGGACAGATTGCCATGGCACTGGCAACGGAGCATCCATTGTTGGTCGCTGGTACGGTGTTGCTGGACTCTGGGCCGGTGGTGGACTCCCGCGGCATAGTCCGGCTGCGCAACAATCTCGCGCATGTTGAGAATCTCCGCGGCAAGGCTGTGATGGCGGGGTTCCGGCGTATTCTTGGGGGTGACTATCCCGAACTTCCTAAGGAGCAATTGGACACGCTTGTAGGACGCAGCCATTATCTGGACAAACGTGGCCGCGCACGGCCGCTCTATGACCCCCGGCTGATTGCGGCTTTAGCGAACATCAATTTTGATGATGTCTTGACGCCGCAATGGCCTTTGTTCGATGCGCTCAAAAGCGCGCCGTTGATGCTGTTGCGCACGCAGTTGACCGATCAGCTGCGCCGCGAAACCTTCGAGGAAATGGTGCGGCGGCGGCCAGACGCCATTGCACTGACTATAGCCGGCCAGGGATCCCCCGCCCTGTTTGACCAGGGCGAAGAAACCGAAGCGGTCGCCGATTTTGTCCTTGGGATCAGCAGGCGGCGCGCGCGGATGTGAGCATCAAAGATCCGAACTGACTTTGACGACAATCCGCCGGTTCATCTGCTTGCCCTCGGCGGTTTTGTTGTCGCCTATCGGACTAGTCTCACCATAGCCTAGTGCATAGAGGCGATTGGATTTGATACCGCGCTCCACCAGTGCGCTGATGACGGCCTCAGCGCGTGCTACGGACAGCGCCAGGTTGAGACGGTCGTCTCCGTCTGCATCCGTGTGCCCCTCCACATGAATAGTTGCGTCGGGACAATTGGACAAATCGGCTGCGAGTTCATCAAGAGCCGGCGCTGAGTCGATGGTGATGATCGCCGCGCCGGGTCGGAACAGTATTGCGTTGCGGTCCGAGAACGCGGCAAGAGAATCAGCGCAAGTAGCGGAGGTGGTGGCGGGCGTGGCACCTGCTGTTGCGACCACGATTGCCGGAGGTGCGGGAGCTAAATTGGCTGGAAGGTCGATGGCTGTTTGCCAGTCTGCCGAGCCAATGACCCCAAGGGCCAGCAGAATATCATCTCGGCTTGCTGCGTCTTGGACAGTGCCCGTGAGGGTCCATTTGCCTTTTGCAAACTGGAGCGACCCCTCATCCAGGCGCATGAGGGCTCGCGTGCCGGCTTCGGCTTGGGGAATAAAGTTGTCCGGAGCACCGGAGCTGATTGTTACGGCCGTGGTATCGCCATTCGTAATGGCGCCAAAGAAACGCAAGGCCGGGTCGGCGGGCAGTTTGCCGATAAAGATCATCGTTCCCGTCGAAGGCTTTATGACGGAGAGTGAATATAGAGGATCAACTTGGTTCGTAATCGAGTGGGCTCCTAGTGGAGCCTGCGCAATGGCCATTGACCAGCCTGCAGCCGCCAGTTGCTGGGCTGCAAAATTGGTCTCGAGTTGCGCCTTATCTTCTGGCTTAGACGCCATGCCGGTGAAGACCCAGCCGAATCCATCAAAGGCGATCCGCCCCTCGTCTACACGCTGAAGCATCTCGATGCCGAGCGAAGCGAACTTAACGAGATCGTCCGGCTGTCCAGACGCATAGGTCATTGTGCCGGTTGCATTCGAGCCTGCCGCAGCAAGCAGCAGAGCTTCCGTAGTTGGGTCTGGCGTCAGTCCGCCGAGCGTTATAGCGCCAGCTGAAGATTTCTTCGCAAACCATTGATAGGAAGCAGCAACCGGAGCAATGATCTCTGACCTTGCGAGGACCAGACCTGTGGGTGCAGCGTCTTGCAACCGGGTTAGAACAGCAGCGTAGTCCCTAGCGCTTTTCGCCGTACCGGTAATGGTCACAACATTGTCGTGCAAGCCAAAGCGACCTTCGGAGAGTTGGTCTAGCAAAGAAAGCCCGAACTCGATGGCCGCCATGTACTGTTGAGGCGCCCCACTGCCCAGTTTGAGCCATTGCACATTTGCTTGTGAATGTGTGGCCAACCTAGCTTGCAGTTCAGTATCTGGAACGTAGCCATCAAAGATGATTGCTCCGCTTGCCTGCCGAATGGCACTCACCCAATAGTCCGAAACGAACGGTGGTTGCAGATTGGTGATTGACGGAGATCGTTGCGTCGTAGCGTCTTGCGCAAGAACTGATGCGCAGAATAGCGCTAGTGGCGACGAGACCAGCACGATCGATAGCAATGCCAGAAATACTTTCCGATGAATAGGTTTGATGCTTCTGATCATTGCTGCCCTGGCTGTACAATTAAGCAATGTAGTTGATTTGCTCTCCCGGTGGAATCTGATCGCGTTCCTGGAAAGTGTAATTGCGCCTAAAATAGTCTGAGACACTGGCTTTTAGGATTTTGCAAACCGTTAAGCGAACCACGCTGTTCAATATCGGCAAAGCAAAAGGCCCGGCTTGCGCCGGGCCTTTCGTATCAAAGATCAATCGAAGATTATTCGAAGTTCTTGGCAGCCTTGAAGGTTACGCGGTAAGCTTCGTTGGAGTATACTTCGCCCTTGACGGAGGAGGTGAAACCGCCACCAGGAGCCCAAGCGAGTTCGGCAGCACCGTAGTACAGGCCATCGTCCAATTCGGAGTCAGGATCGATAGCACCACGGTCGTCGTTGAAGTATCCACCGATTTCACCGGTGATCTTGATGGTTTCAGTGATGCTTGCCACCAACTGAGCAGCGACGTGCAGCGCTTCTTCTTCAAGACCAATGCCGGTCAGGTCGTTGTCGCCACTGAAGTAGCGAGCAGCCAAATTGATCGACACACCTTCTGTGACATCGGCGCCAATGGAGCCACCGATAGCAAATCCCTCATCCGACAGGCCAACAAGGTCATCTTCTTCATAGGCATATTCGCCGGTCAACGCGACCTTGAAGATATCGAAGGTGGCTTCACCGGTCAGCAGAGCGTGGAACAGATCCCGGTCGACTACGATACCAGCCTCGGTGAGGTCAGCGTGACGGTAACCAACAGCACCGCGAATCTTGAACATGTCGAAGGTGCCAGTCGCACCGGCATGAATGGCATAAGAGTCAACCTCGCCATCCAGAATGCCGAATGCTGCACCAGTCACATGTGCGGTGATATTCTCACCGGCGTACTCTACAACGCCAACCAGCGAGCCTACATAAGGATCGATGGTTTCATCGCCGTCGAGATTTTCCAGGCCGACACCAACGTTGACCCCGTTACCAAGATCGGATTCTACCTGGATCGAATCGCCACCAAGCAGGTTGGTGTCGCCATCAATCAGAACGCCACCGCCGTCTACACCCGACGAGATGAACGAGCCAAGGACGTTAAACGGCTGGTCGTCGCCAAGATTTGCAACCGATCCGTCAACGCCATCCTTCATCTTACCAGCCATGATGATGGTGGTATCGCCGATTGCGACATAAGCTTCGTCAAGGTAAACGTACTCGCCTTCCCCATCGTTGTCGAAGAAGACTTCGTTACGGTAGCGCGGATGGTCGTTGTACTTGAGCGTGATGACGGCCTTGGCAGGACCAAAATCGCTCGGTTGAGTGCCGATGACCGTGAGGAAGGCTTCAACTTTGCTCTGCCAATCAAGATCGACGTCAGGAGCAGTTCCACCAGCTTCAATGATGTCAGAAACGTCGAAAGGCACATCGGTGATCAGCTGAAGACCACCAGTCTCATTACGGTAGTCGCCCCAGCGGAATTCATAGGAGACGCCGCCAGAGATCTGCAGGCAGTTGGTGTCGGACGAGATCGTCAGACCCGACAGGCCGAGCTCGTCGCAAACGTCGAGCGAGGTGAGGACGCCGAGATCGGCAGCGAAGCCAGCGGTCGAGAGACCAGCAGCTGCGACAGAACCGAGGATAAGGCTCTTGAGTTTCATTGGTTGACCTCCAAAGTCAGTCATTCTTAGTGCCGGTTACCCAGCGGTTTGTCGTAACGCGACCACACTATTCGTGGTGCAGTGTGTTGCCGTCGCGCTGCGACCGACAAACGATCCCATGCATGGATTCGCAAGACCCACTCTACGCATGCCGGGAAAGTACGCAATCGCGCAAAAGCCATTTTGGGCCTGCCATAATCTGGTTGCACATTGGATGTTGCAGATTCAGCACACAGATTGAAACGAGCTGTTTACCTTAGTTAACAAAACGTTAATTTTGTAGCATTACGAATGGGTTAGCTGCATGGAGACGCAGGAAAACTGCTTCTGCAGCGCCTTGAGCTGCGCGCCACGAGTGCGGAATGGCTGCGGCCAGATTGTGGTGAAATATGCTGTCAGTTTGGCAAGCGAGGAGGCTCGCCACGATTGTAAGTCGCTATCAGGTGCGGAAAACCTGCCGGCCAGCGAGCCAGGTAGCAGCAATCTGGTGATCGCTAGTTAGGTGTACGAAGCTGGCGACGGCTCCAGAACGAAGGTTGCCATGCTCCGACGCGGCGCCCAGTGCTTGAGCGGGGTAGAGCGAAGCCATGCGCAAGGCTTCCTCTTGTTGCATCTGCATTCCCTTGATCATGAAGCGGACCGCATCGATCATGTCCAGATCGGCTCCTGCGAGTGTGCCATTTGCCAGCCTTAAGGCGCCACTGGCACGGGTTATGGTCCGGCCGTTCAGTTGCAGGGTGGTGAGGTCAGTTCCGGTTTGGGACATTGCGTCTGTAACCAGGAACAAGCGCCCGGAACCGGTCTTGGCACGAAGCGCGATCTGCATTGATGAGGGGTGCACATGGATGCCGTCGGCAATCAGGCCGGCATGGATGTTATCGTTTGATAGGATCGCGCCGACCAGACCAGGCTCGCGATTACCCAACTGGCTCATGGCGTTGAAGAGGTGTGTGCCCATGGTAGCCCCGGCGGCAAATGCTTCAGCGGCGGCTTGGGCGGAAGCGTCGGAGTGGCCGAGGCTGACGATAATGCCGGCTTGGGTCAGCGCGGTGATTTGAGCAGGGGTAACGGCTTCGGGGGCAACGGTGATGAGAAGGTTTGGCAGATCAGGGCGCAGGGCGACAAGGCGGGCAAGGTCGGTCTCGTCCATGGGACGGATCAGGGCGGGATCGTGGGTGCCTTTGCGCGCTATCGACAAATGGGGGCCCTCGAGGTGAAGGCCCAAAAAGCCTGGCATGCCCGACTTTGTGGCTTCTCGGGCGGCTTGCATCGCGGCAAGGTTGACCTCGACGGTGTCGGTGATCAGCGTGGGCAGGAGCGCCGTGGTGCCGTATTTGGCGTGGGCCGCGAGCATGGTGCGAATGGCGGAAACGCTGGGATCGTTGTTGAAAAGAACGCCGCCGCCGCCATTTACCTGCAAGTCTACGAAGCCTGGGACCACCAGACCGCCGTCAAGCCCAATTATCTCTGAACGCGCTGGAACCGCGGACGAATGAACAATTCCCGCAACATGGCCAAACTCGATCAGCAGCGCTGCGTCGTCGTGCCAATCATTGCCGTCAAAGATGCGGGCGCCGGAAACGGCGAGCAGGTCGCTCATACGGTTTCGGTGACCTTCTTGAGCATCGGCGGAGCATCGGGGTTGAGGCCGCGATGACGTGCCAGCGCTTCGACGAAACCGTAGAAGGAGACGATGAGCGCCAAGGGGTCGGTCAGCGGGTGGCCGGTGGCGGCAAAGGGAAGCTGGCGGGCGGCCCCCGGACGATCGCTGGTGAGGAATGCCAAGGCGCCCTGCCCGGCCAGCTTATGGGCCATGTCGGCGACCGAAGACTCGGCAGCATCGCGTGCAGCGAGGCCCAGAACGGGATAGCCCGGCGTCACGATGGAGACGGGACCATGCATGACCTCGGCGGCGCTGTAGGATTCGCCCTGGATGCCGCAGGTCTCCTTGAACTTGAGAGCTGCTTCATTGGCGATGGCAAAGCCGGGACCACGGCCAAGTACGTAGAGGGCGTTGTGGCCATCGAGGGCGTCGATCATGGGCGACCAGTCGCAGCTGACGGCCTTAGCCAACGTGTTCGGCAGATCAGCAATCGCCTGGGTTAACGCGGCATCGTCCGTCCAGCGGGCGATCAGTGCTAGGCCTGCCACGATGGACGTTGCAAAGGTCTTGGTCGCGGCGACGCTTTGCTCCAGGCCCGCATGTAGGTCGATGGTGAAATCGGCTGCCTGGTCGAGTGGCGAACCGGCGGTATTGGTGATGGCGATGGCTAGTGCGCCCGAGCGGCGCACCGATTGGGTCATGCCGACAATGTCGGGGCTTTTGCCGGACTGCGAAATGGAAATGGAAGCGGCGCGATCGAGCTTGAGGTCCTTGCCATAGATAGATGCAATGGAGGGGCCGATGGAGGCGACTGGCAAGCCAAGCGTCAATTCTATGGCGTATTTTAGGTATGAGCAGGCGTGGTCGGACGAGCCGCGGGCAATCGTGGCGATCACGGCAGGGTCGCGATTGCGCAGGGCAGCAGCGGCAGCATCAAGAACCGCGCCGCTCTGGTCGAGGAAATTGGCGACAACGGTGGGGATCGCCTCGACTTCTCGGCGCATATGGGTCTGGGTGGTCACGCATTGTCTCCGCTTGCTGGAGAGTCGCCGAGCCGGAGTTCAGCGACGAAATCATAAGTATCGCCCCGATAGATGGAGCGGGTGAATTCGATGACCCGGCCCGAGGCGAGGTAAGAGGTACGCTCGATGTTGAGCCCGGCGGACCCAATCGCCACTTGGAGCAATTGCGCGTCCTGCTCGCCAAGATTGGCGGCGCGGATGCGCTGAATGGCACGGACCGGGCGATTGCCGCTTTTGTCCAGATGCCGATAGAGCGAGTCGTCGATAGAGTTTGGGTCGGGCAGGATGCGGGCCGAAAGGCTGGCGCGCTCTATGGCTAAGGGCATGTCGCCGGTAAGGCGCAGCCGCGAGATGCGGGCGACCTGCTCACCAGAGGACAGACCAAGGGTGACCGTTTCCTCTGGCGAAGGCAGATAGAGACCGCGCTCAAGCCATTCGGCCCGCACGGCCATGCCCCGGCGGGCCATGTCTTCGGTAAATGATGTCAGTTGTGACAGCGACTGCTCGACGCGCTGCGTTTGTGGCGCGACGAACGTGCCAGAGCCGTGCCGCTGCACCAGAACACCATCCTTGACCAATTGCAGGACGGCCTTGCGCACGGTGACGCGGGATACATCGACCTTGGCAGCAAGGTCGCGTTCGGATGGTAGAGCATCGCCGGCACTAATGTCGCCTCGATCAATGGCATCTTCTATCCAACGCTTGAGTTGAAGATAAAGGGGACCGCTGGAGGGCAACACAACCCGTTCTTCGGCAAAAAAACCGCTGGACAGTTCAGCCACTATCTCCCCCATCGCTGCTGGCGCGATCAGTTTCGACGCTCAAACCGGCATCGGTACCCATCGCGGACAGCCCGGCCGCATGATACCAATAAAATACCATTTACCAAGAGGTATTTTGGCGTTTTCCCGACCCATGAAGGCCATCGCATCCCAAAAAAACAGCTCATCTATGCTGATGCTAGACAAGTGGTATGTTTTTGGCATTATCCCAGGACACAGGAGAACGCCATGGCCAACACCCGTACCGAGATGAGTCACGACCGTGCTCTGGGTTTCGACACGCTCGACGCAAGAGAGGCTCTGACGATTCTAGCGCAAGCACAAGCCGAAGCTGCTCGAGCAGCAGAAGCGGCAGTGCCGGAAATCGCTACGGCGGCCGAACTGATGGCGCAAGCAATGAAAGCAGGTGGACGGCTGATCTATGCCGCGGCAGGAAGCTCTGGGTTGATGGCGCTTGCTGATGCGCTTGAACTGCCGGGCACATATGGGATTGCGCGTGATCGCATCAAGGTCTTGCTAGCCGGGGGTATGCAGGCGCTGACGGCCATGGAGGGCGGACCGGAGGACGATACCGATTTCGTGCGAGCCGAACTGGCTAGCGCTGGGGTGGGACCAAGCGATTGTATTATCGCGCTGAGTGCAAGCGGCTACACGCCTTATGCAATGGCGGCGCTGGAAGCAGCGCGCGCGGCGGGAGCCAGCACGATCGGGCTCTCCAACAATGCCGGCGCGCCGCTGTTCGCCCATGCGGACGTCGCCATTTGTTTGCCCACACCGCCCGAGGTGATCGCCGGGTCTACCCGCATGGGAGCGGGAACGGCGCAGAAGATAGCGCTCAACATGCTATCGACCATGATGGCGGTTCATCTAGGCCATGTGCATGACGGCTACATGGTTAATGTGATTGCCGACAATGCCAAGCTGCGCGGGCGAGCCAAGGGCATTGTTGCGGCCATTGCGGGTGTGGACGAGACTAAGGCTGCCGATGCGCTGGAAGCAAGCGGCGGGGCGGTGAAGCTCGCAGTCATGCTGGCTGCGGGAGCGCGCGACGCGGAACAGGCAGCGTCGCTCCTGTTCCAAAACGGCGGGCGGCTGCGCCTGGCATTGCAGGCGCTAGCTCAGTAGGTCAGAAATTTCTTGGCGGCGTGTCGAAGTGGGTCTTGGCCGCTCGTCGCTTGGATGAAACCAAGCTAATCCATAAGGGACCTCAAACATGCCAACGCCCCTCCCCGCTCAAGACACTGACCGCGACCTAGTGCTGAGCATGTTGCTCGATGCACCGCGTGAGAAGGTTTATCGCTGCTGGACGGAAAGCGATCTGCTGACACAGTGGTTTGCGCCCAAGCCTTGGAGCACGCCGAGGGCTCTACTGGACGTTCGGCCAGGCGGAGCAAGCCTGGTGACCATGGCTGACGAGCAGGGCAACGAATATCCCAATCCCGGGCAATATCTGGAAGTGGTGCCCAATGAGCGGCTGGTGTTTACCGACGCTTTCGTGGGTGACTGGAAGCCGTCAGAAAAGCCGTTCTTCACCGGTTTTCTGACCTTCGAAGAAGCCGGTGACGGCAAGACCAAGTACACGGCCGTGGCCCGGCACTGGTCGGCTGAAGATGCGGAGAACCACAAGAAGATGGGCTTTCATGAAGGCTGGGGCATTTGTGCCGGACAGTTGGAAGCGCTGGCCAAGACCCTTTAAGAACACGCAACTGCTGTCATCTACCGACGTTATTGCTCCCAAGGGGCGTCGCTTGTGGCGCCTCGCTGCCCCGCCCCGGGGCATCAAGGAGCAGATGCATGGAAAAGCATAGTGATGAGGCTATTCGCGATCGCGCCTATGCGCTCTGGGTGGAAGCCGGATCGCCCGATGGCGATGACCAGCGTTTTTGGCACGAAGCCGAAAGGCAATTGAGCGAAGATGGACAGGTCGATACGTCGGACACTTCCGCAGACGGCGATATGCCGCCGCTACAAGCAGGCCTTCCCAATCTTTAGCGATCATCAGCAGCGCCCTTGTGGCGCTGCTCGCCTGTTAGAATGAACGGTCCAGAAAAGGCGAGAGCCGCCGGCTTTGTTCCGTGGCATACACGGCTTGCTCTTGTTGAAGCGATAGTAGTCGGCTGCCATAGGCCGAGGATTTTTTCCCAAGACTCTGCTTTCGACCTAAGCTCTTTCTATCTCTCTGCTTCCAGTTTCCCGGAACTTGCGAACGCAGTCATGGTCCTGTGTTTACTGTTACACAAGTGTCGTGAAGCTGTGATTTGTAGCCGCCGACCGGGCCTTATGGGCGCGGCTTTCCGCTTGCAAATTCTTTCGGCCGGTAGTTAGCTTTCACCCGGGAGAGGTCGACGGAAGATCGATGGAACCTGCCGGCCGCATTGGCGGCCTGCGGAACATCCGTTCCAGTGAACGGGCTTTGGGAGAATCAAATGAAACGGCGTGATTTCATGCTCGCTGCCGGCGCGACTGCCGGTGTTCTTATGCTGCCGCGCATGTCCTTCGGTGCGGAAGGCGTTATCGACGTCTATTTCTCGTCGGACCAGAACGTCATCGATTTCTGGACCAACACAGTCAAGCCGCAGTTCGAAGCCGCCAATGCCGGAATCACCCTGAACCTTGTGGATGGTGGCGACGCGACTGGCGTGTCAGCGATTGGTGATCGTGCCCTGGCAGCGCTTGCCAGCGGCGCCGATCCGCAGGCAGACCTTTTTGAGGGTTTCGACACGCGCGTCACGGTCGACGGCATTGCCCAAGGCCTTTACGTAGACTTCGAAACCGCGAACCTTTCCAATTACGGCAAGATCAATCCGCTGGCCTTCGACATTCCGACGAACCTGCCCTATCGCGGTTCGCAGGTCGTGCTTGCGTATGACACCACCAAGCTCGACCCTGCTGCCGTGCCAAAGACCTGGCCGGACCTTATTGCCTGGATCAAGGCAAACCCGGGCCAGTTCATTTACAATCGCCCCAACAAGGGCGGCTCCGGCGGCAATTTCGTGCGCCGCGCGATCCTGGAAGCCAACGGCAAGGACCCAAGCAAGTTCACGGTCGATAATTTCACACCTGAATTTGCCGAAGCATCCCTGACACCAGCCTGGGACATGCTGATGGATCTGGCGCCATCACTGTTCGACGGCGGCGCCTATACGTCGGGCAATACCCAGTCGATCCAGTTGCTCAGCCAATCGGCGGTGACCATGATCCCCGCGTGGTCGGACCAGACCCTGTCGGCTATTTCGCAGGGCGTTCTGCCCGAAACGACCGGCCTTGTGCAGTTGACCGATCTCGGTTTGCCCGGCGGCTTCACCAAGCTGGCCGTGCTCAGCAATGGCGTCAACAAGGACTCCGCGCTCAAGCTGGCCGATTTCCTCCTCAGCGAGCCGATCCAGTCGGCCATCCTGACCGAACTGGGCGGCTACCCCGGCGTGAGCTGGGACCATGTTTCGCCGGAGCTGCGCGAGCGCTTCGCGGACATCATCCCCACCACGATCCCAACTTTCCCGAGCGGCGCCTGGGAAACTGCCGTTAACGATGGCTGGTATCGCGCCGTGGCACCGAACGTGGACCCTGCCTCGTGATCACGGACGCTGCGGGCGCGCTGTCGTCCGTTCAACAAGAACGCAGGAGGCCAATTGGCCTCCTGCTCGTTGCCGTGCCGGTGTTCCTCGTCATCTGGCTGATCATCTGGCCAATTTTTTCGGCGCTGATCCAGACCGTCTGGGTGCAAACACCCGAAGGTGGCGCGGTGTCCTTCGACACCTATCAGTTCTTCTTTTCGGATCGCTATAGCCTCTCCAATCTGTCGATGACGCTTTGGACGACGGGCGTCTGCGCGCTTTTGCTGCTGCTGATCTGCTTGCCTATCGCGCTTTACCTGCGGTTCTCCGATTCCAAGATTGCGGGCTATGTTCAGGGCCTGGCAATCTTTCCGATGTTCGTGCCCTCGATCATCCTGAGCTTTGCGTTCATTCGCGTGCTGGGGCCGAACGGGACGGTCGATCTGCTGCTCAACGCCGTGGGCTTGCCAAAAATCCGCTCGCCTTATCTGACGCCATGGGGGCCGGTGATCGGGCTGGTGTGGGACAATATTCCGCTCACCGTGCTGATCCTTTTGTCAGGGCTGGGCAATGTATCCAATCAGGCGATCGAAGCGGCGCGGGATGTGGGCGCGCGCAGGGTGCAGGTATTGTGGTACATCATCTTGCCGCGCATCGGCAATTCGATCCTGGTGGCGATTTCCTTCGCCGTTCTCGGCATTTTCTCGGCCTTTACCCTGCCTTACGTGCTGGGTCCGGCAGCGCCCGAGCTGATGGGACCGTTCATGCAGCGCACGTTCCGCGACTTGTTTCAGCCGCGCGAAGCAATTACCCAGGCGGTGATCACCTTCGGGTTCTGCATCGTATTTGGGCTGTTCTACGTGCGCTCCGTTGCCAAGAACAGGACGCCCTGAGATGAGCAGCCTTGTGCGCCGCCGGACGGACTGGACCGGCATCGTATTTGCCGTGGTACTGACGCTGATCATCGTTTTCCCGCTTCTGGTGGTCGGCACATGGGCGTTCACCAATGTGTGGCGCTATCCATCGGTCGTACCGCAGGAGTTCGGCCTGCGGTTCTGGTCGCAGACCCTGGCGCGGGCAGATGTCTGGACCTCTATCACCACCAGCCTGACACTGGCGGCGACGGTGACCGGCCTTTCGGCTGTCATTTGCCTGCCCGCAGCCTATGCCTTCGCACGGCTCGAGTTCCCAGGCCGCAATATCCTATTCTTCTCATTCCTGGCTGGGCATGCCTTTCCCAAATTCGGCCTGCTGGTGGCGATTGCGGGCATATTCCTGCAACTTAACCTCATCGGCACTTTCTGGGGCGTGGTACTGATCCAATTGGTAGGCACGCTGCTGTTCATGATCTGGATCCCGGTAGCAGCATTTCAGTCGGTGGACCGGCGCATGGAGGAAGCGGCGCGCGACGTGGGTGCTTCGCCACTGCGCGTGTTCTGGTCAATCACCCTGCCGCAAGCCGGGCCGACGATTGCCGCCGCCATCCTGCTCAGCTTTGTCGGCACCTTCTACGAAACCGAAGGCGCCTGGCTGATCGGGGCGCCGCAAGTGCGCACACTGCCGGTGCTCATGATTTCCTTCATTAACAACCAGCCCGTCATTCAATATGGCGCGGTTCTGTCGGTCATCCTTTGGGTGCCCAGTTTTGTTGCGCTGATGTTTGCGCGCCGGGTGGTGAACTCGGGCTCGTTCGCACGCGGCTTCGGCGGCTAGGAAAGTTTCATGTCCGTTCTCAAGATCAAAGACATTTCCAAGATTTTTGCCAACGGCACGAAGGCCGTCGACAGCTTTACGCTCGATGTGGCTGATGGCGAACTGGTGTGCCTGCTGGGGCCGTCAGGGTCAGGCAAGTCGACGCTGCTGCGCATGGTCGGTGGCTTCGAGACACCGACTTCAGGCCTTATGACTATCGACGGCGAGGACATCACTCATGTGCCGCCGGAAAAGCGACCGACGGGTATGGTGTTCCAGAGCCACGCGCTGTGGACGCATATGAATGTCTACAAAAACCTCGCCTTCGGGCTGAAGCTGCGCAAGCTCGGGGCCGAAGAGATCGACCGGCGCGTTCAAAAGGTGCTCGAACTAGTCGGGCTCGCCGGTTACGGCACTCGACATGTCGCGCAGCTTTCAGGTGGGCAACAGCAGCGCGTGGCGTTGGCGCGTTCGCTGGTGCTCGAGCCCAAAATTCTCCTTCTGGACGAGCCTTTCGCGAGTCTGGACCAGCACTTGCGCGAGAGGCTTCGCGAAGAGGTGCGGGATATTCAGCAGCGTCTAAAAATCACGACGCTGTTCGTGACGCACGGGCAGGACGAGGCGCTCTCCATGGCCGACCGAATCGTTGTGATGCGGGATGGCAAAACCGAGCAGATCGACCGGCCGGACATCGTGTATCGCGAACCCCAGACCCCATTCGTTGCAGGGTTCATCGGCACGATGAACTTGATCGAAGGGACTGTGTCGAACGGCGTCTTCAGCAAAGCCGGCTATTCGACACCCCTGCCCATCAGCGATGGGCCGGCTATTCTGGCAGTGCGGCCGGAGGCACTGGATCTGGCCGTTGCCAACGAGAATGCGCAAGGCAAGGTGCACCGCGTCACCGATTACGGCACGCATGGGCTGGTAGATCTGGAGTTGCTCGATGCAACGCGCGTCAAAGCAATGGTGTCCCATCCCGACCTGTTCCGTGCTGGTCAAGGCGTCGCGTTGAAGCCTCGGGCAATTGCAGCTTACCGGGACGGTGTTGTCATACACCGGACGCAATTGCAGACCGCGGCACCGTTGAGTCTGGTGGAGGCTTGATTGGCCGATCCTATCTTTATCGAGCGTGATGGCCATCGCACGTGGCTCAAATGGCACCGGGCCAAGCGCCGTGTCACTGATCCGGTGTTTACCGGGCAGCGGATCCTAGAAGGCATGCGGCTAGGGGCCAGCGTCGAGGTCGATCTGGTGGTGCACGGCGATCGTGGCTTTGCTGTTTTGCATGACCTGACGGCAGAACGGGAGACTACCGGGCAAGGCCGCATCGCCGAGCTGACGGCCGCCGAGTTGCGGTCATTCTTCCTGCGCGATGAAGACGGTGTTCCGCTCAGCGAGCACGTAATGCTGCTGGAGGATCTGTGTGCCTTGCTGGCGCAGGGTGGTTTGCATTCTGATGCCCTGCTGCAGCTGGATTACAAGGAAGACTGGCGCGTGCTGGACGAGGCGGCCCGAACGACTTTCCAGCGTGCCGTAGGCCCGGTTGCGCGTCACATGATCCTGTCATCCGGTGATGCGGAGGCCGTGCACCTTCTCACCAAGGACGTCCCGGGAATCAGGATCGGGTACGATCCTTGCCATGATGGCGCGCTGGAGCGACTGGCGCAGTCGCGGGATTTTTCTGGCTTTGTGCGCGATGCGGTGACGGCTTCGCCCAGCGCGGAGATGATTTACCTAGCCTATCCGCTGGTGCTCGAAGCACACCGGCTCGGCTACGACATTGTTGCGGCATTTCATGCCGAAAACAGGCGGATTGATGCCTACACCATCAACAAGGCCGATGCTGTTGGACGTGAACGGGTCGAGCAATTGTTGGCGCTCAAGGTGGACCAGATCACGACAGACGACCCGGAGGGATTGCTGGCGCTGGTAGGATGAACACTGTCACTCAATGCGTCCATCCCTCGGCTCTTTCCTCGGCGCATCCTTGAGCTTATCGAGCAGATAGGCATGCGTTGCCTTGTTGGCGACGATCACACAGCCGGTCTTTTCATAGAACTCCGGCCCCCGGCCCCACCAATCGGTGACGATCCCGCCGGCTTCTTGCACCAGCAGCACGCCGACAGCCCAGTCCACCAAGCCTGATTCCTCATAGTATCCGGTGAGCCTACCCAAGGCGACATAGGCGCATGAATTGGCGGAGCTGCCGACGATACGCACCGAGCTGATCGGGGCGCGAATGGCATCAAGGCGGTGGTAGAAGCCAGGATAGGTGAAGAGCGGCGGCGTAGCGAGACCGGTGCCCACGTTCATGAGGCCGATGTCGGTCTGGCTACTCACCTGCAACCGTTCGCCGTTCATGAAGGCGCCCTGCCCCTTGATTGCAGTGAACATTTCGTCGGCGACGGGATTGTAGAGGGCGCCGCAGACCGTCTCGTTGCCGCGCCGCAACGCAATCGAGATGGTGTAGTGCATGCCGTTGATGAAATTGGTGGTGCCATCGATCGGGTCAACCAGCCAGCGATGTTCGCTGTCCTGATCGACGGGAGCAAATTCCTCTCCGGTGAAGCTCCAATCGGGATAGCGTTCGAATAAAAATCTCCGGATCAGCAGTTCGCTTTCCTTGTCGGCTTCTGAAACAAAATCGGCCGGACCCTTGATACCAATCTCGAGGTCGCGAAAACGCGCGAAGTATCCAAGAGTCAAAGCACCGGCCTCACGCGCAACGGCGACCATGTCGGCGAGGACAAGTTGGTAGTTCATCTTGGGCTCCTGCGGAGGATAAGCGTGTTTGCTCTGGCGAAGCGATAGCAGCGCGCGCGGACCGGTTCCAGTGCCAACGGGCAAGAAGACTGGCCGAAAATTACAGTTTAGAGCACACGGAAATACTTGCCGTTGTGCCGGAACTTGCCGTATTTACGATGCTGGTGGAATTGAGGGGCAGAGTCCTTGGGCTCGATATATCAGTTCTGATCAATATTCTCCGAGTTCAGGAAATCCGGGCATGAAACTGCGCCTTCTCGCCGCTGCTGGCTTGCTTGCCTTGCTGGCATTCCAGCCCTCGTTTGCACAAGACGAGTGCGCTGACCTCAGCCCGGAAGATTGTGCGGCCATCTATGGCGGTGGCGGCGAAGTCTATGAAGAACCGGTTTATGAGGAGCCGTACTACGAAGAGCCGGCGTATGAGGAACCGGTTTATGAAGAACCGGCGTACGAAGAGCCTGTCTATGAGGAACCGGCGTACGAAGAGCCCGTGTATGAAGAGCCGGCCTACGAGGAACCGGTTTACGAAGAACCAGCCTATGAAGAGCCGGTGTACGAAGAACCGGCTTACGAGGAGCCTGCATACGAAGAACCTGCAGTAGAAGAGCCCGTCTATGAAGAACCGGCTTACGAAGAACCTGCGGTAGAAGAGCCGGTGTATGAGGAGCCTGCTGCCGAAGAGGAGCAGGTGTTCGAGGAAGAGGCCGCGCCAGAAGAAGAAATCTTCGAAGAGGAAGCTCCTGCCGACGAGGAAATCTTCGAGGAAGAAATCGCGCCGGAAGAGGAAAACTTTGAGGAGGACACAACTTTCGAAGAGCCCGCTGCGGAAGAAGTGTTTGAAGAAGAGCCGGCTGCCGAAGAGACCAGCGAAGGGGACGTTGTCAGCGACGAAGCGCCGATCGCCGATGAGCCCCTAGAGGACACGCAAGCATCCGACGAACAGATTTTCTCCGAAGAAACACCGGGCGAAGCACTGATCAACGAGAGCGCGCCAGAAGAATTGACGGCCGAAGACGAGGCTTTTGCCGAGCCTGAAGCTGTGGAAGAAGACCCGCTGGCCGATGCACCAGCAGAGGAATTGTTGGAAGCCACTGAACCGCTGCCGGAGGGCGTTTCAGAGGAATTTGCCTCGCCCCTGCTCGACAGCGCCAAAACTGGCGACTTCGCGGTTACCGAAGACACGGGCGAAGACATCGTCGTGCCCGAGAGCGACGAACAAGCTCAGTTTGTGTCCGAAGTTTCGGCCAGCGAAATCGTCGAGCGAGCGGCTGTCGAAGGCACCGTGCTTGAGGCGCCGCCGGAAATCGTTGTGCCGCAGAACATCACGATCATCAACAATATCGAGAACACCTATATTTACGAGGTGAACAACACGGTCATTATCAACAATTCCTATGATGACCGGGACCGCCTGGGCTATGGCGACGGCTATTACGAGTTCGATCAAATCGGGGATAACCGCTTCCGCGAAACGGTCTATCGCGATGACGGCAGCACTGTCGTGACCACACGCGACCAATACGGCAATATCCTCGAGCGCTATGTCATTGATCCTTACGGCAACAGCTATGTGCTGGCCTATTTCGAGCCGGATTACTATGACGACCTCGTTTACTGGGGTGATCCGGGCTACGATCTGCCGCCCCTGCGGTTGACCATTTCGCTGCGCGAATATGTGCTGGACTGGCGCTATGCCGATGCGAACGAGATTTCGGTGTTCTTCCGCTATCCGCCAGTGGAGCCAGTGCGCCGCGTCTATTCCATCGACGAGGTGAAGCGCTCGGCTCGTCTGCGCGACAGCGTGCGCCGGCTGGAGATCAGCAATCTCAACTTTGCTTCGGGGTCGGCCGAACTGTCCCGCAACCAGGCCAATGGGCTGGAGCGGCTGGCTACGGCCATGCAGGACTTGCTCGACAACAATCCCGGCGAAACCTTCCTGATCGAAGGTCATACCGACGCCAAGGGATCGACCAATGCAAACCTCCTGCTGTCGGACAAGCGGGCCAGCAACGTGGCGCGTATCCTGACCCAGTTCTACGGCATCCCGCCGGAAAATTTGGCGACGCAGGGCTATGGCGAGCAGTTCCTCAAGGTCAATACGCAGCGAGCCGAGCCCGAAAACCGCCGCGTCACAGTGCGCCGCATCACGCCACTGATCACGCCACGGTTCGCCGAGCGGTAGGCATTTGGCTGGGGCTGGTCCGCTCGGCCAGCCCTGGCTACCGTTCCGAGGAAATTACATGCGTCGTTTGCGACTTGCCTTTGCCACCAGCTTAGCCCTTGGAACCGCTTTTGTTGCTCCTCCGGCTTTCGCCGTTATCATTCTCGATAGCACATGGACCGAGTATGGCGGGTCCGAAGAGGATTGGGGTGCAGGGTTCGATCTTGCTCTGGAACTGGCCGCCGAACCGCAATTCGATGCCGTCATCGGTTTCGAGGGACAGTTCGAACACGATCGGCATTTCGGCTGTACGGGAAACTGGCTGGGCAACAATGCCGACGACAATGCCATGATCCTGACGGCGGCACACTGCATCGTTGAGACCGACATCAACGACTGGACCTATTTCAGCACGGGCGGGTCACAGTTCTCTGCACTCAGCGCTTACTTGCACCCGCTCTATGATCATTCTGACGACGCAACCTGTGGCTATGACTTCGCCCTGATCGAATTGGACGGACCCATCGAAGATATCGCCGAGCCAGCTGTGCTGTACGCAGGCAGCGACGAGCTAAGCTATTATGTGGTTACGGTGGGCTACGGCAAACGTGGCACAGGCGATTATGAGGAAGACCGCAAGTTCAACGCTGATAGCGAGAAAGCTGCAGCCTCAAACGTGATCGACGTGGCGGAGGACGCCCGGGACGATGGCAGAGGCGGCAATCTGCTGCGCAGCGATTTTGACCATCCCGACGGAGACATGAGCACGCTTGAGGGCGACGTTTATCCAGTCGACGAATACGAAGGGATGATGGCGCAAGGCGATAGTGGCGGGTCCGGCTGGATCATCACCCATGAAGGGTGGCGTCTGGTAGGTGTCAACGCCTCGACCGACATCATGTATGGCTATGGCATGATCCAGGATCACGCCCGGATCAGTACGCAGCTTGATTGGGTGCTTTCGATCTATCCGGATGCGACTCTTGGCGAATAGCTAGGGCGAGAGCACCGGCAGCCGCACGCGGAAGCAGGCGCCGGGGAGCGGGCCTTGAACGAGTTCGAGTGAGCCGTTCATGCGCTTGACGATCTGGCGCGAGATGGCAAGACCCAGCCCTGCCCCGCTCTGGTTGACGGCCGCCTGCTGGCCGCGCGAAAACTTTTCGAAGATCAGCTTGCGCTCGCCGGTGGCGATGCCAGGACCGTTGTCGGCGATCTCAACCAGATGGTGTCCGGCGCGCAGGCGGGTCGATACACTGATCACCGGGGCGCTGGTGTCGTTGTATTTGACGGCATTGGAAATGAGATTGATGAAAACCTGGCATAGCCGGTCGGCGTCCCCCTCGACCGCTATTGGTTGGAGCGCGCGCTTGCCCCATTCCACCGTGACATTGCGCTGACGCAGCAGGGCCTCGCTGACAGCAAGGGCCCGGTCGACGGCCTGTTCAGGGTTGATGGGCGCGTTGGACCATGTCCGCTCACCGCGTTCGAGGGCGGAGAGATCGAGAATCTCATCGAGCAATTTGGTGAGCCGCAACGACTCCTGATGGATCGTCGAGACGAACTGGCGGCGCTGGCTATGGTCGATGTCGTCGGCATCGAGAAGGATCTCCGAAAACGAACGAATCGAGGTCATCGGCGTCCGCACTTCGTGGCTGACCTGGCTCAGGAACTCGTCCTTTTGCGAGTCCAGCTCGCGCAATTGGGTATTGGCCTGTTCGAGCTTTTGCGCAGTGGAGCGCAATTCGGCCGAGGTCTTTTCCAATTGTTGGGAATATTCGATGACCTGCTGGGTTTCGTCGGCTACCTGCATCATTTCTTCGAGCGAGATGTCGCTGCCGGATACGACCTTGGAAAGCATGACGTGAGCCGAAGCAGCGCCAATGGAGCCGGCAAGTTCGCGCTCTAGCCGGCCAATGAATTCGGCTGACGGTTCAAGCATATCCGGATCGACGCCCGCTTCACGCGCTTCAGTCTCGAACAGTGCCGCCGCGCGCTGCTCGCCCAGGACGCGCTCGGCAACGAAGAAAAGATCGTTGGCGGTGGCGGAGCCGAGGACAAAATTGCCTCGCGTGGCTCGGCCCGTGCGGAACACATCGACAAAGACGCCGGCCTGCAGCCGCTCCAGCGCGGACTGGCTGGTCAAAAGCGAGCCGATGGTCAGGATCGAAATGTTCGCCGACAGGCTCCAGAATGCCGCGTGAGCTAGCGGGTCGAGGCCATCGAGGCCGAACATGGCCTGGGGGCGTAGCCAGCTGACGCCCCAGGGCCCTTGGCTGAGGAGCATGGCAACCTGTGGAGACACCGATGCGAAGGACGGCAGGAAGCTGCACCAGACCCAGAAGACGAAGCCTGCACCTATAGCAGCTGTTGCAGCCTTGCGGGTGGCGTCGCGCCAGAAGAGGGCCGCAATGACAGCGGGGAAAAACTGGGCAATGGCCGTGAAGGAGATAAGGCCAATAGGCGCAAGCGCGTCGGAATCGCGGGTGAAAAAGAAGTAGAAAAAGCCCAGTGAGAGGATAAGCACAATGGAAAGGCGGCGTGCAAAGAGCAGCAGGCTCGTGACGCCGCCGGTGTTGCCGGTAGCCGAGCCGAACCGGAGGATCAGCGGCATAATGATGTGGTTGGAGACCATGATCGACAGGGCAATGGACTCAAGGATGATCATGGAGGTGGCCGACGAGAAGCCGCCTATAAAGGCGAAAAGCGCTAGCGCGTCCTGGCCCGAGGCCATGGGAATGGTCAGCGCAAACATGTCGGGGTTGGAGCCGGCGGGCATCTTAGTTAGGCCGAAAACAGCGATGGGCAGGATGAAAAGGCTCATCAGCAGCATATAGGCGGGAAAGGCCCAGGAAGCGGTGCGCAGATGGTTCTCGTCGGAATTCTCGACCACGGTGACCTGGAACTGGCGCGGCAGGCAGACGATGGCGGCCATGGAGAGGGCCAGCGTCGTCAGCCAACGCGAGTCGAAGGTGTTCTCGGCGTCGATGGTGATGCCCGCCGTTGCCGCGTCGCTGAAGATCTGTTCGAAGCCGCCGCCGATAAACACCACGAAGATGCCGACGGCGAGAAGCGCGGCGAGCTTGACGACGGCCTCGAATGCTATGGCGGCGACAACGCCATGATGCTGTTCCTTGGCATCGACATGGCGCGTGCCGAAGAGGATGGTGAAGAGCGCCATGCCGGCAGCTATGCCCAGCGCAAGTCCCACATCGTCAATGCCTTGGAGACTCCCTTGCCCGAACTCGGAAGCGCCGGCCACAGCCTGGATGGAGGAGGTCACGGCCTTCAGTTGGAGCGCGATGTAAGGCGCTATGCCTATAACGGCGATGCAAGTGACGAGGACTGCAAGGCGGTTGGACTTGCCAAAGCGGGAGGACAGGAGGTCGGCGAGAGAGGTGATGCGCTGCTGGTGGCTGATGCGGACGAGGCGGCGCAGGAGAAACCACCAGCCGACGAAGATTAGTGTGGGGCCGAGATAAATGGTGAGAAATTCCAAGCCACTGCGGGCGGCGTTGCCGACAGCGCCATAAAACGTCCAGCTGGTGCAATAAACCGAGATGGAGAGGGTGTAGACGGCGGGCGAATGGAGCCAGGATTTCTCGTTGGCGCGGGCGCGGCGGTCTCCAAAATAGGCGAGGACGAACAGGAGCCCGACATAGCCGACCGCCGTGGCGATGACGAAATCGGCCGAGAGCATCAGTCGGCCTCGCCCTGGTTTTCTGCCGTCTCGGGCGGCATGCGATGACTTAACAGCGCCGTGCCGCCGATCAGCAGCAGCCAGACGACAAAGAGATAGATGACGATCTGCGGCAAACCCCAGTGGCTGATCGGCTGATTGAACACCATGACGAGCGGTGGCAGTACGAGCAGCGCGCCTAGGAGCGTCAGCACCAGCATGGCGCTTTGCAGCTTACGCCGGTCCATCACTGCCGCCGAGCAACTGCCTCACTGCGCCGACCACGTCGGCATTGGCGTAGGGCTTGGTAACGAAGGCGTCAGCGCCGAGCTCCTCAGCAATGCGGCGATCCTGCTGCTGGCCTTTGGCGGTGAGAATCAGCACAGGGGTCAGCCGCATGTCGCTGTCGGCGCGGATGTGCTTGAGCACGTCGAACCCGCTGCGCCGGGGCAACATGACATCGAGCACCAAAACGCGCGGCCGCAGGCGGCGCACCGCTTCGAGCGCGGCATCTCCATCGGTGACGGAATGGATCGACCAGCCGGCGCGCCGCAGGATGAAGTCGAGCGATTCCAAGATGCTCGGCTCATCCTCGGCAATGACGATATCGGTTGCCAAGATCCCCCCTTGATGTGCCAGCGGTCTCCCCTCCGCTGACATCGATTCAGTAAAGCGCAATCATTGCGCGTCGCCAAGCTCTAATAAGGTGGGCACCAGAGGCGTGCGCGTGAGCGAGCGTGGACCGCCAGGCGACAGGGCCTCCTCTTGCCGGCTGGCGCAATCGCGGCGGGTGCAAAGGCGGCAAGAGGGCCCGACAGCCACATCGGCAGATGTGTCGGAGAGATTAAGCCCACGTCCATAGATGGTGCGGTCGGCATGGAGCACGTCACAGGCAAGCATGATGGAGGACATGGTGGGCTGTTCTCGGAACGAGGCCAGGCGGCGCTGAACGGTGCGGGCAAGGAACAGATAACGTGACCCGTCGGAAAAGCGCACGATTTGCCGTAAGGGCGTTTCGGGCGTGCGGAAAGCCCCGTAGATGGCCCAGAGGGGGCAAGCGTGGCCACTGTTGGGCAGCAGTAGGCCCGGCAAGGGGAAATGCTTGGTCAAGCGCCCGGCAGGATCGGAGCGCAGGAAGCCGAACGGCACGCCCTCGGCACCCGGGCGCCGCAGCGAAACAAGCCGGTGGGCGACCTGCTCGAAACTAGCATGATAGCTTTGGCGAAGATGGTCGATGTCATAGTCGCAGGCCTCAGCATCGGCGAGAAAGCGCTGATACGGGAAGACAATGGCGCCAGCCAAATAGGAACCAACCGCCCGCGCTGCGAGACGCTTGGCAGTTGGCGTGGTCAGGATTGTGCCGGATAAGCTCTGCGCTATGGCCGGACCAGCGGCAAGTTCGCCGAACAATCGCGCAAGCTGGAACTGCCGCGTCGCGACGGTGGTAGCGCCTTGCAACCACATCACTCGCCCGTCGGCGTCGTAGCGATATTGGCCAGGAAACTCGGGGTCTTTAGGCTGACCGCCAAACACGACGCTGACGGCAAATTGTTGTTTCAACGCCTCGACCAATGTCGGCACGCCGAAGGGTCCAAACGTGTCAAGCTCTGCCCGGAGGGTTTCCGAGGCCTCCTCGAGCATGGGAAAATAGTTCTGGTTCTCAATCAGGAGATCGTTGATTTCACGCGCCGGTGATACACCGCGCTGGCTTTGGCTGGCAGTTTCGAACTGGCCGATCAGATTGCGCGCTACATCGGACAGCGCACGTGTTTCACGGCTAATCGCACCGAGAAATTGCCGCCGCTCGGCTTCATCGAGATCGGGCACATCCTCGAGAATTTCGGCACTGGAGCGAATGGCCGTTACGCCTGAGAGAATCTGATGCAGCAATTGCCCTAGCAGCGGGTCCGAGCGGATCCGGTCGGCAAAGGCATCGGCATTGGCTATGGCTGTCGTATAGGCGCGGTGCATGCGGGCCAGAGCAGCGGCACTGGCGGGGTATTGTGCGACCAGTTCACGCCGCTCGTCGGGTCGGAACGGCAGCGACTCGGCCATTGGGTCGGCGAACGCCTCCTCGAGATCCTGCAGTAGCTTCTGCTCGGTACGGCCGGCAAGCTCGTCGATATCGATCTCGAGTTGCGTCGCAACCCGGTTGAGCAGAGCACCGCCGATGTCCCGCTTGTTGTTTTCGATCAGGTTCAGATAGCTGGGCGAAATGCCCACCAGCCGCGCCAGCGCAGCCTGCGAAATCTTGAGCGATTTCCGCCTGTTGCTGATGCGAAAGCCGATCGGCGCACGCATGCTTGTCTCCTCCCGTTGCGCTCGCCTGTCAATGTTTTGACTAGGACACCCGCAAAGCAGAGCAATTATTTACATAATTTTGTAGCGATAACAATGGGCTATTGCCCTCGTTTGCTGTCGTGGTGATTATCGGGGCTGCGGTGAGTGGCTGGCTATGTACCAGTGGCCCCGCGCCAAAAGGAGGACATCGATGACAGTTTTTAAGCGCGGCCTCAGCCGCCGCCGGGTACTGCAAACCGGTCTCGCCGGCATTATCGGCACCGGCATCTCGCCCATGATCTTCAGCCGCGGCGCCTGGGCGCAGGAATTCTGCAACAACCCTACCGGCGATACCGTGACCTTCGGCCTCAACCTGCCGCTGACCGGTGCCTATGCCGAAGAAGGCGCTGACGAGCAGAAGGCCTATGAACTAGCCGTGCAGCACCTCAACGGCGAAGGCGATGGCGGCTTGCTGAATATGCTGCAGCCATCGGCTCTCAAGGGCAACGGCATCTTGGGCAAGAAGGTCGCCTTTGTTACCTCGGACTCCCAGACCAAGGCCGACGTGGCCCGCGCTGGCGCCACCCGCATGATCGAGCGAGACGGCGCGGTTATGATCACGGGCGGGTCGTCATCGGCCGAAGCCATTGCCGTGCAGGGTCTTTGCCAAGAGATGGGCGTGATCTTCATGGCCGGCCTGACCCACTCCAATGACACAACCGGCAAGGACAAGCGCCGCTACGGCTTCCGCCACTTCTTCAACGCCTACCAATCCGGCATCGGCCTCGCGCCGGCCATTGTTGGCGAGTACGGCGCCGACCGCCGTGCGTACCATTTAACCGCCGACTACACCTGGGGCTGGACCCAGGAAGAATCAATGAAGGCGGCTACCGAAGGCCTCGGCTGGCAGACCGTTGAAGCCGTCCGCACGCCACTAGGCGCCGCAGACTTCAGCCAGTATCTGACACCGGTTCTGAACTCGGGCGCGGACGTTTTGATCCTCAACCACTACGGCAATGACATGGTCAATTCGTTGACCCAAGCCGTGCAGTTTGGCATGCGTGACCGCGAGGCCAACGGGAAGGATTTCCAGATCGTCGTGCCGCTCTTTTCCGAGCTCATGGCGAAGGGTGCCGGCGCCAACATCAAGGGCATTTTCGGCACCTCGAACTGGCACTGGAACTTGCAGGACCCGGGCACCATCGCCTTTACCAAATCGTTCGGTGCCGCTTATGGTGCGCCGCCCTCCCAGGCAGCTCACACCGCCTATGTGCAGGCCCTGCTTTATGCTGATGCCGTGGAGCGCGCCGGCACCTTCTATCCGCCGGAAGTAATCAAGGCACTGGAGGGCTTCGAGTTCGACGGCATGGGCAACGGGCCGACGCTCTACCGTGCCGAAGATCATCAGTGCATCAAGAACGTGCTGGTGGTGCGTGGCAACGAGAACCCAACCAGCCAGTTCGACGTGCTCAATATCCACCAGGAAATCGCACGTGACCAGGTGGCCTATGACCCGACGATCTTCGGTGGCGATCTGGGCCCGGCCGAACCTGCGCCGCTGTGTGCCTGACCTAAAACTCGGACGACGCGCCGAATCTCACCTGCCGTCACCACTGGGACAACCCTGGTGGTGACGGTGGTGGGGAAACCTTAAGCGTTTGCCCGCAGGCTTCCGGAGTACCCGATGTTCGAAGTCATCTTCCTGCAGTTTCTAAACGGGCTCGACAAGGGCGCAGCCTATGCCCTGATTGCGCTAGGACTGACCCTGGTGTTCGGAACGCTGGGCGTTGTCAATTTTGCCCATGGCGCGCTGTTCATGCTGGGTGCGTTTTGTGCAGTGCTGTTCCGGCAATTGCTGACGCTGGAGACCGTCACGATTGATCCAACGCAGCTGTCGCCCTGGGGGACGCCGCTCGAAGTGCGCGAGCCGCTGGTGCAGGCTTGGTTCGGCGATTTAGGCGCCGTGCTGGTCAATTACTCGGTGCCGGCGTCGATCCTGATCACCATTCCCATCATGCTGGTGATCGGCATCGCGCTTGAGCGCGGCATAATCAAGCACTTCTACAAGCGCCCGCATGCCGAACAGATCCTTGTGACTTTTGGTCTTGCCATCGTCGCGCAGGAGTTGATCAAGGCCTTCTTCGGGCCCAACCCCATTCCCCAACCCATGCCTACCGATCTGCGCGGCGCGGCTGACATCGGCGCCTGGTTGGGCATGCAGGCCAATGTCATCACCTACCCCATCTGGCGGCTGGTGTACTTCCTGTTCTCCGCAGCTATCATCGGCGCGGTCTTTGCGTTCCTGCAGTTCACCACTTTCGGCATGGTGGTTCGTGCCGGCATGGCCGACCGCGAGACGGTGGGCCTTCTTGGCATCAACATCGATCGCCGCTTCACCATCATGTTTGGGTTGGCGGCCGTGGTCGCGGGCATGGCCGGCGTCATGTACACGCCGATCCTGCCGCCCAACTACCATATCGGCATGGATTTCCTGGTGCTTAGCTTCGTAGTGGTCGTGGTGGGCGGCATGGGCTCCCTGCCCGGCGCCGTGGCCGCCGGCTTCCTCCTGGGCATCCTGCAGTCCTTCGCCTCCATGACTCAGGTCAAGGCGCTCATTCCCGGCATCGACCAAATTATCATCTACCTCGTCGCTGTCGTAATCCTTCTAGTTCGTCCGCGTGGCCTGTTTGGCCGGCGCGGCGTAATGGAGGCCTGATATGGCTGCCATGTCCCGTAACGATTTGCTGCTGTTCTTGGGCTTCACCGCGGCCGTGCTCGCCATGCCGATCTGGCTGCAGCCGTTTGGCGCCGCCTACCCCGATCTGCTGCAGCGTTTCATGATCTTTGGCATCTTCGCCGTTGGCTTCAACATCCTGTTCGGACTCACCGGTTATCTGAGCTTCGGACATGCGGCATTCTTCGGTGTCGGCTCCTATGCCGCCGTGTGGTCGTTCAAGCTCCTCAGCCTCGACGTTATCCCGGCAATGGTTTTCGCCATTATCGTCTCAGGGCTGTTTGCCCTGGCTATCGGCTATGTCAGCCTGCGTCGGTCAGGCATCTACTTCTCCATTCTGACTCTCGCCTTTGCGCAGATGAGCTACAATCTGGCCTATTCGGTGCTGACGCCGATTACTAATGGCGAGACGGGTCTGCAGCTGGTCCAGAGCGATCCGCGCCACCTTGACACTGCCATGGGCGCAACGGCAGTCGGCCAGCCGATCCCGACATTATTGGGTCAATCACTGGGCGGCTTTGCTGGCTTTTACTTCTGCGCCGGCTTCTTGATCATCTCGTTCTTTATCGCCCAGCGCATCACCGGCTCCCCCTTCGGCATGATGCTCAAGGGCATCAAGTCCAACCAGACGCGCATGCACTACACCGGCTTTAACACCAAGCCATACACCCTGGCGGCCTTTGTGATCTCGGGCATGTATGCCGGGCTTGCTGGAGCCCTCCTTGCCGTCACCGATCCGCTTGCCGGCGCCGAGCGCATGCAATGGACTGCGTCGGGCGAAGTGGTGCTGATGACGATCCTGGGCGGTGCGGGAACGCTGGTCGGGCCGGTGATCGGCGCCTGGCTGATCAAGTATTTCGAGAACATCTTCTCGGCCATCAATGACGGCATTTTGCGTCAGTTCTTCAGCTTCCTGCCCGATGGGTTCGACAGCGCCATGGTGGCTATTGCCGGCAAGTTCGTCGGCGAAGGCTGGTTCCTGACATTGGGTCTCGTTTTCGTGCTGATCGTAGTCTTCCTGCCCGGCGGCATCATGGAAGGGGTGCGGCGCCTGGCCCAGTTGTTTACTCGCAAACCCAAGGCCAGCGGCAAGGCCAATCCACAGCCGCAACCGGCTGAATAGGACGAGACCAATGACCCAACCTAATGTCGTCCTGCATGTTGCCGATGTCCACAAGCGCTTCGGAGGCCTGCATGCCTTGGCCGATATCGATTTGCAGGTGGAAGAAGGCCAGACCCATGCCATCATCGGGCCCAATGGCGCGGGCAAGTCGACCCTTCTTAACGTCATCATCGGCAAACTGGCGCCGTCCAGCGGCCAGGTGGTGTTCGACGGCACCAGCCTAACCGGCCGCAAGCCCTACCAGATCAACCAGCTCGGCATCGCCCGCGTATTTCAGACGCCTGAAATCTTTGCTGATCTCAGCGTGCTGCATAACGTCATGATCCCGGCACTGGCCAAGCGCGACGGCGCATTCAAGCTCAATATCTTGCGCTCGCTCGATAGCGAAACCGACATTCGCCAGGAGGCTGAGCACATGCTGGAGGATGTTGGCATGCTGGGCCGCAGGAACATGGCGGCGGGCAGCCTCAGCCGTGGCGACAAGCGGCGAATGGAGCTCGCCATGTGCCTGATCCAGCACCCTCGTCTGCTGCTGCTGGACGAGCCCACCGCCGGCATGTCGCGCCACGACACCAATACGACCATCGAGCTATTGAAGAAGATCAAGAGCCGCGGCATGACCAAGGTGATCATCGAGCACGACATGCATGTGGTGTTTTCGCTGGCCGACAAAATCTCGGTGCTGGCGCAGGGGCGCATCATTGCCGATGGCACGCCCGACCAGGTGCGCGGCAATCCCAAGGTGCAGGAAGCATATCTCGGAGGGGCGCATTGATGAGCGCGATCGCGATGGAAACCCAGATCGTGAGCAACAGCCAGGCGGCGAGCGTCGAAACCACGCGCCCATTTTTTTCCGTGCGCGACGTGCACGCCTATTACGGCGAAAGCTATATTGTGCAAGGGGTTTCGCTTGATGTGCGGAAGGGCGAGATCCTGGCACTGCTGGGCCGCAATGGCGCCGGGAAGACCTCGACACTGCGCACCATTGCCCGCACCGACGATCCGCAGATGCGCCAAGGCGAAATGTGGCTGGATGGTCAGCCAATTCACAAGATGAAAAGCTTCGAAGCGGCGCGCGCAGGCATCCAGCTCGTGCCGGAGGACCGGCGCATCATCTCTGGCTTGACGGTCGAGGAGAACATCACCCTTGCCAAGGTGGCGCCGGGCAATGGCTGGAGCCTGGACCAGATCTACCAGAGTTTTCCGCGACTGGCCGAGCGCCGCAAGCAGGAGGGCGTGACGCTGTCCGGCGGCGAACAGCAGATGCTGGCGATCGCCCGGGCGCTTGCCCGTGACCTCAAGCTCTTGCTGTTGGATGAGCCCTACGAGGGGCTGGCGCCTGTGATCGTGCAGGAAATCGAGCGAATTCTGCATTCGATCAAGCCATTGGGCATCACTACTATCATCGTCGAGCAAAATGCTGTCGCAGCGCTCAAGCTGGCCGATCGCGCCGTGATCCTGGACACGGGCGAAGTCGCCTTTGCGGGCACCGCGCAGGATGTGCTCGATAACGCAGAACTGCGCCAGGAGTATCTGGCGATCTAAGTTTTCGGCCATTTGGCCGATTTCAACTACCCTGGGCCTTTCGGCCTCAAGGCATTCCGCCAATTTCACCTCTCCCCAGTCGAGAGGTCCAGGGTAAGTCTTGCTTAGCTAGCCGGCCACGAAGTCTCCTCCGCCGCAATCCTTGCTAATTGGGTGCGCGTACCTGCCCTGTCATTTCGAGGTCACCGCGATAAACCGGATCGTGCCAGCCTTCGATGTCGATGGAGCCGGAGTAACCGGCCAGGCGCAGTTCGGAGATGATGTCGGTCCAGTTGCTGTCACCAAAGCCTGGCGTGCGCATCCATACGAATGGCTCCTTGCCAAAGATGCCGTGTTCGCGAATGACCTCCCAGCGGATGGTCGCATCCTTGCCGTGCACATGAAAGAATTTGTGCGCCCATTTGCGGATCTGCGGCAATGGGTCAATCAGGTAGACCATCTGGTGGCAGGGCTCCCATTCGAGCCCGATATTGTCGTGCGGCGTTTCGTTGAACATCAGCTCCCATGCATCGGGATTGTGCGCGATGTTCCAATCGCCCGTCGCCCAATTGCCGTCCATGGCGCAGTTTTCAAAGGCGATCCTGATGCCCTTGTCAGCCGCGTGCTTGGCCAGTTCAGACCAGACTTCGCGATAGCGCGGCAGGGAATCGGTCAGCTTCTGGTTACGGATGCGTCCGGTGAAGCCGGCAACGCAGGTGGCGCCAAGATGATGAGCATTGTCGATGCAGTCCTTCCAGCCCTGCAGGGTCTGGCGGTCCATGTCACCGTGCTCCAGCGGATTGCCGAACATGCCAATGGTGGAAATGGTGATGTCACGGTCGCCGATTGCCTCAAGCGAACGCTTGCCGAGCTCGGCTATGTCTTGCCCGTTGGTGGTCTGCCAGAATGACACTGGCATGATCATGGTCTGGTTCGGGTTCTCGGGCTCTCGTAAACGTTTCTGGAGCGTTTAAATAGGGTTGTGGATAGCTCGGCTTGCCAAGTAGGCAACGCGCGTTCATGTAAAGGCTGTGTGACAGCACATGTGAGGGGTAGCAGGTGTCGAAATCATGAGAGGTATCCGGCGTCTAGCTCAGGAACTTGATATTTCGATCGGCACCGTTTCTCGAGCCCTTAATGGCAAGCCGGATGTGAACGAGCAAACCCGCCAACGCGTGCTCGAAGCCGCTGCCCTCATGGGCTATATGCCTAATCAAGCAGGGCGGAGCTTGCGGCAAGGCAGCACCAATGCGGTCGGCTTCATGATGGAGTCCGGGGCAGATACTGCCGGCAATAGCGACAACTTCTTTCTTGGCGTGTTCGACGGCGTACAGGCGGTGTTCAGCCGGCACCATCTAGATCTTGTGGTGCTGCCCTGCTCCACCGAGGAAGACCCGACGCAATATTTGCAACGCATGGTCGCGCGAGGGATGGTGGATGGGCTCATCATCTCGGCGACGCATAGGCGCGACGAGCGTATCGAACTGCTCAGTGCTGCGCGCCTGCCGTTCATTGCGCTTGGACGCTCCGGCACCCAGGGACCGCACCCCTGGATCGATCTAGATTTCGAGGGCGTGGCGAACCGGGCGGTTGACCGGCTGGTCGCCAAGGGACACCGCCGAATAGCAGTGGGCGTACCCAGCAACGACATCAATCTGGGCTTCGTGTTTCTCGACGGCTACAAGGCCGCGCTGGCCCGGCACGGGATAGGATACGATCCGGCGCTAGTGATCCGCGCCAAATCATCAGATCAGGGCGGCTACCAGATCGCGCATGAAATGCTTGCGCTACCCGATCGGCCGACTGCCGTGGTCCTGATCTATGAGCTGATGGCCATCGGGCTCTACCGGCGGCTCAACGAAGCCGGGCTGCGACCGGGCCGGGACATCGCCGTCATCGGCTTTCGCGAGTCGCCCCAATCTCGGTTCCTCTCCCCCACACTGACCTGCTTCCGCATGTCGCTGCGAGACCTTGGGATTGCACTAGGCGAGTCGCTGCTGGCCTCGATGCCAGCTTATGCAGACATTTATCCGCAAGGGCTGGTCCGACGCATCTGGCCGCTGGAACTTGTACCAGCGGAAAGCGATGACTTCGAGGCATCCGCCTAGCCTAGTGCTTCGGCCCGATCAGACGACTACGGATCGCGTTGGACATGTTGTCGAACAGGAAAACCACCAGCAGGATCAGCAGCACCATATAGGCGACCTTGTCCCAATCGGAATTGGTGCCCATGGCTTCGAGCAGCTTGAGGCCGATGCCGCCCGCGCCAACGGCACCGATGACGGTGGCGGACCGGGTGTTGCTTTCCCAGAAGTAAAGCGACTGGGAAATGAACACGGGCAGCACTTGCGGCACGACGCCGAAGCGGTTGACCGCGGCGGGCGACGCGCCAACCGATTTGATGCCTTCGCGCTGCTTGTCGTCGAGGTTTTCCAGCGCTTCAGCGTAGACCTTGCCCAGGGCGCCAGTGTCGGTAAAGAAAATGGCTGCTATGCCCGGGATGGGTCCGGGGCCGAAACCACGAGTGAAGAACAGTGCCCAAATCAGCATGTCGATGGAGCGCAGGAAATCAAAGCTCCGCTTCATGAACCAGTTGGCGGGGCGGCTTGCGGTGATGTTGCGCGCGGCAATGAAGGCCAGCGGGAAAGCCACCAGCGTTGCGAACAGCGTGCCCACAAAGGCCATCACGAGCGTCTGCATGAGCTTGGCGAGGATATCGCCGTGCTGCCAGGCCTTGTTGCCCAGCCATTGCTCCCACACTAGTTGCGCGTTGGATTTGTCGGGCACCACGCGCTCGCTGCTCAGAACAAGACCAATGGTGGAGAACAGATCATTGCCCCAGAGCGGCGAAGTCGGGTCATAGAGGAAATTGGCCCAGCCCAGGAAGCGGCGCTGTACGGCAACCTGGTTATCACGGATTTCGGCCTGCCCGGCAAAACCGAAATTGACCAGCACCTTGGAGCCGTCCTGCTCGATGGCAGGTGGCGCATCTTGCGGCGCGAGGGCTTCATCATTGGTGATGGTCACCGGATACTCGACGCCGTCGAGGTAAACATCGACCCGGGCGGGCGAGATCTCGAGCCGATTGCCCTCGCTGCCGAAGGTCGCGGTCATGCTGCCATCGGCATTTGGCGTGAGCCAGTCGATGGTGGCGTCTTCCGCATATTGGCCTCGGCTCGACCATTGCGGCACCACAGTGCCATCCACAAAGCGCAGGCGCGGTTGGGCGCGCCAGGAATACCAATCCTGGATGTAGATCGCGGCACGGTCCCATTTGCCGTTCTGAATGGCCGGGCCGACCGAAAAGAAGAACCAGCAAAAAGCGAGATAAAGAACTGTAAGCCCTGCCCCGACAAGCAGGCCCCAGCGCTGCATGAAGCTTTGGCGGAACACTTCAGGGTATTTCTTTTCGAGGCGGGTGCGCTCGGCGAGGCTGATCGTGCTCATCACGCGGCTCCCCGGTCCAGTTCGAAGGATTGGTCGCCCACCAACCGCCGTCGCAGATGGCCTGAAAGCTGATCGATGATGACGATGGTGATTAGCAGGAGGATTATGATGGCGTAGGTCTGGGCGGGATAATTGCGCCCGATGGAGAGGCGGAACACTTCCCCAATGCCGCCGCCGCCAACAGCTCCGATGATGGTCGACGCGCGCACGTTAATCTCGGTGCGCAGCAGCGTGTAGCTGACGAAATTAGGCAGCACTTGTGGCACCACGGCGTAGCGGACGCGTTCGAGCCAATTTGCACCAACCGAGCGCAGGCCCTCTTCCGGCTTCATGTCGGCGTTCTCGACCACCTCGAAGAACAACTTGCCCAACGCGCCGACCGTGTGAAACGAAATAGCGGCAATCGCGGCAATTGGGCCGATGGAGAGGACGGCGGTCAGCAGGCCCGCGATCACGATCTCGGGGAAAGCGCGCATCACTTCCATGGTGCGGCGCACGAACCAGCGCACGGCACCCGCGCCGACCAGATTGGTGGCTGCGAAAAAGCACAGGCAGAACGCCAGTGTTCCGCCGATGATGGTCGAGACGATGGCGATGTTGACCGTAATTATTAGCTGATAGATGAAGCGCGGGATGTAGAGCGCTTCGGTTAGATAGAAGCGCTCGGACGTATAGTCGAATTTCTGCGAGCCATCGAAATAGGGGGACTCAAGGTCGAACATCGCCCACACGATTTCGAAGGGATCGTTGGGCACGAAGTTCTTGAGGAAATCGAATAGAAACGGCAGGCGCTCGAAGAACTTGCCGGAGTTGGATGCATCGGCATAGTTGAGTGCAAAGCCGAGCGCGACCAGTACACCCAATACGATCAGCACCGAATAGACGCGGCGCGTCATCACCTGCCCACGATAATGGCGCAGCAGGGTGTGATTGTCGGCCGAAAGATGCTGGCTAAGGCCGGTCATAGGCACTTGGGCTCCACATCCGCGGCGTCACCCCAGCTTGCGCGGAAGTGACACCGTGGGTGTTGATGGATCGGAGAATTAACCGCCGATGACCGACTTACGAGCGTCGATAATGGTCTGGTACATGTCTTGGGAAGCGGGCACGAAATTGGTGTAGCCGCCTGAGGTGAATGCGTCGAAGCACTCGAAGTCGGTTTCCGGCAGGGCCGCAAAAAAGGCCGTGACCTGTTCCTTGAGCTCTGGCGAGAGCTTGTTGGACACCATCAGCGGACCGTTTGGGATAATTGGCGACTGCCAGACTTCCACCAGGTCGTCCATGTCGAGCAGACCCTTGTCGACCATGATGCGCAGATTGCCCGAGGTGTAGCCTTCGGAGAATTCACCTTGGCCCGAACCGAAAGTGGTGCCGACATCCCACGTACCGTCCAGTATGCCGAGGACCAAGTTCTCATGGCCGCCGCCGAAGCCAGTTTCGCTGTAGAATTCGTCGATCGGTGCACCGATATCGGTCGGCAGGGCAACACTTGGGATCAGATAGCCCGAGGTCGAATCCGGATCGGCAAAGCCGAGCTTCTTGCCTTCGGTAGAAGCCAGATCGGTGATGCCGCTGTCCTTACGGGCGACCATGATGGTGTGGTAGCCGGTCGAGCCGTCTTCCTGCTGGGTGGTCAGAACCGGATCAACGGCCTCCGGGTCCTGCAAATAGACTGCCGCGTAGGACGACGCGCCCATGATGGCGATGTCGATGGTGCCGCCAAGCAGACCCTGGATCACGCCGTTATAATCTGGCGCTGGGAAGAACTGCACCTCGGATACGCCGGTTGCCGCCTTGAGCGGCTCGGCAACACATTCAGAGCGGCGCAGCTGGTCGCTTTCGTTTTCGCCGCCATCAAGGCCGATGCGCAACACAGTTGCGTCCTGGGCGAAGGCGGCGGTCGACATCGTCAAGGCAACGGAGGCAAGGAGGAGTTTACGGATCGCGGACATGGATGATTCCTTTGGTGACGCGGGTGTACCGGCATGCCGGAAGAACCGGCAGCGGAACTTCGTTACGGTGCGGGGCTCGCGACCGCAGATTTGAGGGCGATGGGCGCAATGGAGGTCGAGGTCATGGCCTCCGAGAAGGCCTCCTTGAGGCCATCGGCGCCGTAGATCGTGCGGGCCACATCGGTGGTCAGCTCTTCCGGCGTGCCGTCGAACACCACCTTGCCTGCTGCCATGCCGATGATGCGCTCGCAGTAAGCGCGCGCCGTATCGAGCGTATGCAGGTTCGTGATGACAGTGATCTTGCCTTCGGCGTTGATGTCGCGGAGCGAGTCCATCACGATTTGCGCGTTGCGCGGATCGAGCGAGGCGATCGGCTCGTCGGCCAGGATCATTTTTGGCTTCTGCATCAGCGCCCGGGCAATCGCCACGCGCTGCTGCTGGCCGCCCGACAGGGTCTGCGCCCATTGCATTGCAGTCGGCGCAATATCAAGCCGCTCCAACGCCTTGAGCGCCTCAAGCTGCTCGTCGGCAGAGAAAATCTGAAGCAGGTTGAGCACCGGATTGCGACCGTTCAAGCGACCCAGCATCACGTTAGTGATCACGTCGAGACGAGGAACGAGATTGAACTGTTGGAAGATCATGGCGCAGTCGCGCTGCCAATTGCGCAGGGCCTGGCCGCGCAACTCGGAGGTCCGCACGCCGTCATACTCGATGTAACCGGAAGAAACGTTCGCCAACCGGTTGATCATGCGTAGCAGGGTCGATTTGCCGGCGCCGGAACGGCCGATGATGCCGACCATCTGCCCTTGCGGGATTTCAAGGCTCACATCGCTGACGGCGAGCTTGTCACCGAAGCGTCGTGAAACGTTGGAAATCTTAAGCATTGTGGCGCCCTGTCTAGAAACTGGCGCAGTGCTAGGGTGGTGTGGTGACGCCAAGATAACACTTGGATGACGGTTCGGTGACTATGCACTGTGGAGTGGGTTGTCAGCAGGGTGAACGCAAACGCGCAATGCGGCGCCATACCCGCACCAAGCAGCGAGCACCATGTCGCCACGTCCACGGTGTCACCCGGGCTTAACCCGGGGCCCATCCTGAGATGGTGGAATGAAGCGTTGGGCCACTACCTGGCGGCTGCGGGACGATCTCGAGCTGGGCCCCGGGTCAGGCCCGGGGTGACACCGAGTTCTTGGGAGCGCCAGCGTGCACGGCTGTGGGCCTTAACCCTCGTACTTCTCCAGAAACCCCTCGATCGGCAGCTTCCTGAAATCTGGCAGCGCCGCGTGCAATTGCTCGTGGCTCCAGTCCCACCATTTCAGCGCATCCAGCCGCCCGGCCACATCGTCAGAAAACCGCTGCTTGATTGTCCGCGCCGGCACACCCACGGCGATGGCGAAATCCGCCACATCCTTGGTCACCACCGCATTGGAGCCGATAATCGCGCCATTGCCGATCGTCACGCCCGGCATAATAACGGCGCCGTGCCCGATCCAGGTATCGTGCCCGATGGCAATGGCATTGCTTTCGCGCCACTCGAAGAATTCCGTGTCGTCCTGTTCGCCCTCAAAATACCAGGCGGAACGATAGGTAAAATGGTGCAGCGAAGCCCGATGCATGGGATGCATCGACGCATAGATGCGCGCATTGGCAGCAATATTGGCGAACTTGCCAATGGTGGAATAGGCGATCTGGGCGCCGCCGACGCAATAGGAATAGTCGTCCATGCTCGAATGCGAAATGGTACAGTTGGCACCCACCTCGGTGTAGCGGCCCAGGGTCGAATGCGCCACGCGGGCGGTTTCGTGGATGGTTGGGCTTTCGCTGAGCTTGCTCATGCGGCGATCCTGGGTGCGAATGCGGTCACATCGACGATCCTGTCAGCCACTTTTGCGCGCACGTCCTCGTCGTGGAAAATGCCGAGCAGCGCCACGCCGGCGGCCTTCTTTTCGCTGATCATGGCGACCACGACAGCGCGGTTGGTGGCGTCGAGCGAGGCCGTCGGTTCATCGAGCAACAGCACCGGATGATCGGTGATAAAGCCTCGCGCAATATTGACGCGCTGCTGCTCGCCACCCGAGAACGTGGCCGGCGGTAGGCTCCACAGGCGTTCAGGCAGATTGAGCCGAGCGAGCAAATTTCGCGCCCTGCCCTGAGCCTCGATCCTATCCACGCCGCGGATCACCAGCGGTTCAGCCACTACGTCGAGCGCCGAGACGCGTGGTACCGTGCGCAGGAACTGGCTGACATAGCCGATGCTGTCCCGGCGGAGCGTCAGGATGGTGCGCGGGTCGGCTGTCGCCAGGTCAACAGGCTGGCCATGATGCTGGATCACGATCGATCCGGCGTCCACGCCATAATTGCCGTAGACCATCTTGAGGATCGAGCTCTTGCCAGCCCCAGATGGACCGCCGAGCACGACGCATTCGCCCGGTTGGACTTCGAAGTGGACGTAGTCGACCACGGGGAGAACTACGCCATCACGCAAGTGCATGGTGAAGGTCTTGGAGAGATTGCGAACGGAAAGCGCGGTCATCATTACACCTGCAAAATCGAGGATACGAGCAGTTGCGTATAAGGCTCGCGCGGATCGTCCAGCACTCGATCGGTCAGTCCCGCCTCGATCACATAGCCATCCTTCATCACCATCATGCGATGACTCAGCAATCGTGCCACAGCCAGATCGTGGGTAACCACGATGGCGGCCAGCCCGAGTTCGCCCACTAGCCCGCGCAACAGGTCGAGCAGTCGCGCCTGCACCGACACATCGAGCCCGCCGGTTGGCTCATCCATGAACACCAGCCTGGGCCCCGTCACCAGATTGCGCGCGATCTGCAGACGTTGGCGCATGCCGCCAGAGAATGAGCGCGGCTGGTCATCGATGCGGTCGGCAGCGATTTCCACCCGGCCGAGCCAATCGAGCGCGGTGTCCCGGATACGGCCATAATGCCGGTCACCCACAGCCATCAACCGCTCGCCGACATTGGCGCCGGCCGAAACGGTCATGCGCAAGCCATCGGCCGGGTTCTGATGGACAAAACCCCAGTCGGTGCGCACAAGAAACCGCCGTTCGGCCTCGCTCAGCTCATAGATGTTGCGCCATTGCTCGTCGCGCATGCGGTAGAGCGTACGGCCGGAGCTGGGCTCCAGGGTAGCGGACAGCGAATTGAGCAAGGTCGTCTTGCCCGAGCCACTTTCGCCCACAATGGCGAGTACTTCGCCGGGCCAGAGCTCGAACGAGACATCGGCGCAACCAAGGCGGCTGCCGTAGTACTTGGTCAGGTTTTCGACCTTGAGGAGGGGTTCAGTGCTCATTGCGTGTCTCCGTGTGCGGGGCCTCACCCCCACCCGGCCTCCCCCTCGAGGGGGAGGAGCAGGCTAGTGGTTGTGACTGAATGGGGAAGCATCCACCGAGGCACCCCTCCCCCTCCCAGGGGGAGGTTGGGTGGGGGTGGGGCAACAAACATAAGGCCATCACTCCGCCGCCTCCTGCAGCGCACCCAACGTACCGACATGCCCCGCTTCCCGCCGCTCTTCGCAATTGTCCGTATCCGAACACACGAACATATGCCCGCCCCGGTCATCCAGAATGACCTCGTCGAGATACACCTCCGTCGCGCCACACAGCGCACAGGGCTCGGCAAAATGCTGGATCTCGAACGGGTGATCCTCGAAATCGAGGCTCACCACTTCGGTATGCGGCGGCACGGCATAGATGCGGTGTTCGCGCCCGGCGCCGAACAATTGCAGCGCCTCGCTCATGTGCATCTTGGGGTTGTCGAACTTGGGCGTGGGCGATGGGTCCATGACATAGCGGCCCTCGACCTTGACTGGATAAGCATAGGTCGTGGCAATACGCCCATGCCGCGCGATGTCCTCGTAGAGCTTGACGTGCATCAGCCCGTATTCCTCGAGCGCATGCATTTTCCGTGTTTCGGTTTCACGCGGCTCGAGGAAGCGCAGAGGCTCCGGAATTGGCACCTGATAAACCAGGACCTGGCCCTTGCCGAGCGTCTTTTCAGGAATGCGGTGGCGCGTCTGGATGATCGTCGCTTCGGCGGTGTGTGTGGTGGTTTCCACCTGCGCGACCTTGGCGAAGAAGGCCCGGATCGAAACGGCATTGGTGGTGTCGTCCGCGCCCTGGTCGATGACCTTGAGCACATCGTCCGGCCCGATGATGGAGGCCGTGACCTGCACCCCGCCCGTGCCCCAGCCATAAGGCATCGGCATTTCGCGGCTGGAGAACGGTACCTGGTAACCGGGTATCGCAATGGCCTTGAGAATCGCCCGCCGGATCATCCGTTTGGTCTGCTCGTCGAGATAGGCGAAGTTGTATTGAGTCAGGGCGGTCATTCCGCAGCCTCCTTCATCCCAGCCGCTTCGTGCTCGGCGCGCATGCGACGGATCAGGTCCAGCTCCGCCTGGAAATCTACATAGTGCGGCAACTTCAAATGCTCCACGAACCCCGTAGCCTGCACATTGTCCGAGTGCGAAATGACGAATTCCTCGTCCTGCGCCGGCGCGACGATGTCCTCCCCGAACTCGCGCGCCCGGAGTGCCCGGTCGCACAGTGCCATGGCCATGGCCTTGCGCTCGGCCTGTCCGAACACCAGCCCGTAACCCCGGGTGAACTGCGGCGGCACCTTGGCCGAGCCCTTGAACTGGTTGACCATCTGGCATTCGGTGACGCGAATGCGGCCGAGATTGACGGCAAAGCCAAGCTCGGGCACGTCGAACTCGACGTCCACTTCACCGATGCGGATTTCGCCGACAAACGGGTGCGAACGGCCATAGCCGCGCTGGGTGGAATAGCCGAGCGCGAGGAGGAACCCCTCATCGCCGCGGGCGAGCGCTTGCAGCCGCAAATCACGGTCGAGCGGGAAGTCGAGCGGCTCGCGCGTCAGGTCGCCCACCTCGTGGTCGGCGTCCGTGTCGCTATCAGGCTCGAGCAGACCCTGTCGGCCCAGCAGGTCGGTTACGCGTGGCGCCTGTTCAGCTTCAGCTTCGCGAGTCACGGGCGCAGGCACCTCGCCATCCACAATGGACGGATCGAGCAAGCGATGGGTGTAGTCGAAAGTCGGGCCGAGCATCTGCCCGCCGGGCAAATCCTTGAACGTCGCCGAGATGCGCCGCTCGATCAGCATCGCTCCAGTGTCGATAGCCTTCGAATAGCCAAAGCGTGGCAGCGTGGTGCGATAGGCACGAACGAGGAAAATAGCTTCGATCAGATCGCCCCGCGCTTGCACCAAGGCCAGCGCCGCCAGCTCCTTGTCATAAAGCGAGCCCTCGCCCATGGCACGATCAACTGCGAGACCCAATTGCTCGATGATCTGGTCAAGTCGCAACGAGGGCACTGATCGGTCACCGCGGCGGCGATCCGCGAGCAGCGCATGGGCATTGCTGATGGCGGCTTCCCCGCCCTTTACGGCTACATACATGTCAGTGTCCTTCCTCCATGCGGGTCGAGCGCGGCAGGCCCATCACCGCGCCGCCAGCGACAAGCAAGAGGTCGATGCCACGTGGAAAGAGCTCGCGATTGGCCGCCCATTGCGCCACGAAATCCCCCGGCAGCCCGACGGGGCTAATATGGGCATGGTCCTTGATGCCGGGCCCGCGGATGACTAGTTGCTCACCGCCGGTCAGCGCCTCGACAGCCAGCACGACGGTGGTAGAGCGGTCTGGATATTCCTGCGTGCCCAAGTTGAACCGGTCGAGCGAGGGCAGGTTCGTGGCGCCGGCGGCGAAGGCGAACGCTGCCTTGCCTGGATCGGTGACAATCGGTGCGCCCGCGTGAAACCCAACAAACGTGCTAACCGCTTCCGAGCGCAGGCTTTCGTCTAGCCATATGCTCGTGTCGTGGTCCGTCAACGTTAGCAGTACGCTAACCAATTCGGGGCTCAGGTGAGAGTTGATCGAACGTGGTGTGACAAGGTTCTGCACGCTTCCGGGGTTCGCCAGCGCGTCCATGACGGCACGGAAAACCGTCTGCGATTCCAGTACCGGCGCGGCAAATCCGCCTTCGAGACCGATCTCCATCTCAGTTGTCTCCCCGCACCATGGTGAAGAAATCGACCTTGGTGGCTGCTGCTTCTTCGCGCCGCTTCTGCTCGGATGATTGGGCAAGCTGCTGCAAAGGCTCGATAATTTTGCGCTCTATGCTGGCAGCATCGCGCTGCCAGAGCGCGTCGATAACGGCAATAGCCTCAGCCTTGGCGAGATCGCGGCCCAAACAATACCCGTGCCCTACTTCCCCGGTTACAATGCGCACACTAGCCCGGCTGACGCTGGCCTCACCCAGATTGAAAGGCGCACCACCACCCCCTGCCCGGCCCCGTACCATCACAAGCCCGACCTCCGGCCCGCGCACTTTTGTGTAGTCCGGCTTGTCGGACCAGCGGTCCCAAAGTTCGGCCAGAGCGGGCGATGGCGCTGCGGCCAAGATGTCCAGCGCCCTCTTGCGGCTCTCGGTATTCATGGAAGATGCCGTTTGCATGCTTGCCTCGATTTGTCTAATAAAGTAGACAACTTATGTCCTTGTTCCGGTCCTACGCTCCTTATGTGAAAATGCAATGACAATCGCGAAAGACATTACCGGCGGCATCGCCCTGTGGCGTCAGATTGCGGACGCCGTTCGGCTCGACATTGTCGGTGGCAAGCTCGCCAGCGGCGATCGATTGCCAACGGAAGCTATTCTGGCTGAACGATTTTCTGCCAACCGGCACACCGTGCGAAGGGCACTGGCTGCTCTAGCCGACGAGGGCGTCGTGGCGGCAGAACAAGGGCGCGGTACATTTGTGCGTAGCGCCAAGCGCCTCAGCTATCCCATCGGCAAGCGCACCCGTTTTTCAGAGGGCCTCGCTGGCCAAGCCCGCTTGCTCACCACACAGCATCTAGGCGACCGCATCGAAAACGCCAGCGCCGCCGTAGCTTCTAGTCTAGCTATAAAGTCCGGTGCAAAGGTCGTGCGGATCGATGGATTGTCCTCCGCAGACGGGCGGCCACTGTCCCGCGCCACGACGTGGTTGTCCTATGCACGCTTCCCTGATTTCGCTCAGAGAATCATTGAACGGCGCTCATTTACCGCAGTGTTTGCGAGCTATGGCATTGCTGATTATGCCCGCTCCAGCACCCGCATTTCTGCACGGCACGCCGATGTGGAGGAAACCAAGCTCCTCGGCCTGTCGGCCGGAGCGATCCTGCTACTTTCCGAGGCAGTCGACGTGGACGAAGCCGGACAGCCCATCTCCTATGCGCTGGCCCGCTTTCCGGCGGAACGGATGGAACTCGTTGTCTAGGCCCGTTCGGTCAGGCTAGCCGTATCTTCCAGTAACCGCACGAACTGCGCTCCGGCGGTGTCAAGCGCACCGGAGTTGTCGATGACAATGGTACTAGGCGGTAGGCGGTCAACGACACTACGCTGCAGCCTTTTTTTAATCGAGTCAGGAGTTTCGCGGCCCCGGCCGGCAAGCCGTTGCGCGATGACGTCGCGATCTGCTGTGACCGAAACCACAAGCGCCGTGGGGTATTTGTCGATCAAAGCGGGAATGACAGCGCGCGACAGATTGGCAACGACGACCCCACCAGCCGCAAGGTCCTGCTCGAGCGAGATGGGCAGGCCGTAGCGCAGGCCGTGCGCATTCCAGTTCAGCGCGAACGCGCCGTTCCGCTCCGCTTCGGCAAATTCCGCCAGATCCATGCTGTCGTGATCTTCGCTGCCGCCGTCTGCGTCGCGCGTAACGACCCGCCGCACGAATACGACGCGGCCACTACTTTCAAGCCGCTGGCGGGCAAAGCCGATGAGGCTGTCCTTGCCGACCCCACTAGGGCCGACCACGGCAACAAAGGTCCCGTTCATATAACGCGGCGGCCTTGCCGCCAAACGGTCGAAACGATCGGGATAGAATCTTCGATGCGCAAGTGCACGAGGTCGGCGCGCTTGCCAATGGCGATCTCGCCGCGGTCGGTGAAACCGGCGGCCTCAGCGGGGCGCTTGGTCACCAATTGGATGGCTTTGGACAAACTTATCCCCTCTACATTCTCGATGAGCGAGAATGCCGACTGCAACATGGAAAAAGGAATGTAGTCGGAGGACAAAATGTCAAGCAGATCAGCTTCGGCAAGCGCGCGGGCCGACACATTGCCGGAGTGCGAGCCGCCACGGACCATATTGGGCCCTCCCATCAGGATGGCCATGCCAGCTTGGCGCGAGGCCTTTGCCGCTTCTACTGTGGTAGGGAATTCGGCGACGTGGATGCCCAAGGCAACAGCCTCCTCGACATGGTCGCGAGTGGCGTCATCATGGCTGGCAAGGACAATGCCTTTGTCGTGGCAAATTTGGGCAATGGCGCGGCGGTTTTTGCCTGCGAATTGCTGCGATTGTTTGTTGCGGCGATCGATGAATGCATCGAGTTCCGCATCGGTCATCTTGGTCTTGCCCTGGTAGTAGATCTTGTAAGCGTCCGGGCTGGCAAACTGGCGCTGGCCAGGTGCGTGATCCATGAGCGAAGCCAGGCGGACCTGCGGATCATCCTTAATGGCAAGAAAGCTGTCGAGGCAGTCGGGCGCCGAGACTTCACAGCGCAAGTGAATATGGTGCTCGGCGCGCAGACGGCCTGCCCTATTGCCAGCATCGATGGCAGCGGCAAGGATCAGCATGTCGTCGGCACCGACATCGGTTTGTTCATCTAGCCCGATGCGGATAGCATCGAGCACGGTGGTGATCCCGGAAGCCGCAATCTGCGCGTCATGCGCCTGCACGGCAGCAACAGGGTTCCAGCGCACCTTCGGGCGGGGAGCGTAATGGGTCTCTAGATGGTCGGTGTGAAGTTCCACTAGACCGGGGATTAGATAAGCCCCCTCTAGGTCCGTGCCGGTGCGGCTAGGCGCACCGATATCGGTGATCACGCCGCCATCGATGCGGATCGAACCGTCTAGAACCTCATTGGCAAGAACGATTTTCGCGTTGGTGAGGACGAGTTCCCCGAGGGCCATGGTGTTCATAGTGGATCGATCTGCGCTGATAGCTGGATGTGTTCGCGCCCTGCGCTAACCGATGTTCGTGACAGTTTGGCGACTGCAGTGCGCTAACCCGCATCAGCCACGATCCGGTGGGCGTGGGTAAAGACCTCGAACCCGTCCGCTCGGGCGACCGCGCAGAGGGTTACGCCCGCTTCGTCGGCAATCCGGATGGCAAGATTGGTGGGCGCGGACACTGCAACGACAATGCCTGTGCCCAGAACCGCAGCCTTCTGAACCATCTCGATGGAGACGCGGCTGGTCAAAAGCAGTGCCGAGCGGCTGGTTTGACTATCGTTGCGTGCCGCAGCGCCGACGAGTTTGTCCAAGGCATTATGACGTCCCACGTCCTCGCGAAGCGTCAGGCTGCCCGTGTCCGCATCCCACAAAGCGGCTGCATGAACTGCATGGGTCAGGGCGTTGAGCGTTTGTGCCGGGCGAAGTTGCGCCATGGCGTATAGAACTTCTGATCGCGACATGGTGAGCAACGATTCGACGCGCTTAGTGGGACGTAGCGCCTCGTCGAGGCTTTCAATGCCGCAAAGTCCGCACCCGCTCGGGCCAGCCATTGCGCGGCGGCGTTTGAAGAGCGCACGGCCGCGCTCTTCAATGAGCCACATCCGGGCTTCAACGCCTTTCTCGTGCTCGATGATCTCGAACCGCTCGATTTCATTGGTCGCGGTGATCAAGCCTTCGGTCAGGGCAAAGCCGATAGCGAAATCTTCCAAATCGGCTGGTGTGGCCATCATAACGGCATGCGTGCTACCGTTGGCAACGATCGCAATCGCTGTCTCTGCGGGCACATCGCGCTGGCTCGGCTCAAGGCTGTCGCGCCAGCGGCCAGTCGCAACTTCCTCATGCACCAGCATCAGACGATGACTCGTACGGGGACCGACTTTGCCGCGGGTACCTTGCTTTCTTCAGCATAGTGCCAGAGCGGTATCAGGACGTTGCATTCGGGGTAATAGCCGCCGCAACTGCCTGGCGGAATGTTGTAGCGGACTGCGCGCAGGCCACCTAACGTACGGCTGATGCCATCGTCAGTTGCGGTGGCCAAGCCGACGATGTCGCCGTCAGCGATCCCAAGGCGGGCCATGTCTCTTTCGTTGAGCAGCAGAACGTCGCGCGTGCCCTCGATGCCGCGGAAGCGGTCGCTGTAGCCATAGATGGTGGTGTTGAACTGGTCATTGCTGCGCAGGGTGATCAGGCGGAGCACGTCCGGGTCCTGCCCGTTGTCGAAGCTTGCATTGAGCGATGTTGGCACCTTGAACTGGGCCTTGCCAGAGGGTGTTGCCCATTCGCGGTGGCTGGCGGGAATGGGCCGGCGGAAGCCGTGGGGCTCGTTCATGCGCTGATTGAAGTTGGCAAAGGTGTCGGGCCAAGTGCGCGCGATAGCGTCTCGCACCAGGCCATAGTCACCGACCCAAGCGTCCCAAGGCACGTTGGGGTTGGGCGGCAGTGTCGCCTTGGCGATGCCTGCCAAGATCCACGGTTCGGAGCGCAGGTCGCCATGCGCCGGCTCGGCCATGGCTTTGGATTTGCGGATGAACGCCGTACTGTCTTCAATAGTGACCGTCTGCTCGCCACTCGCTTGACGATCCTTCTCGATGCGCCCGAGACAGGGCAACAGGAATGCCGTCTTGCCGTTGAACAGATGATTGCGGTTAAGCTTGGTGGCAATCTGCACGGTGAGTTGCAGATCAGGCCACGCCTTCTCCATGCGGGAATGATCTGGCACTGCTCGGAGGAAGTTACCACCCAAGCCAATAAAGGCATCAATGCTGCCGTCGATGATGCCCTCGCAGGCTTCCACCGTAGTGGTGCCCTTTTCGCGTGGGGCGGTGAACTGGAAGAGTTCTTCCAACCTGTCGAGGGGTACTAATTCCGGCTTTTCGGCAATGCCGACAGTTCGTTGACCTTGCACATTAGAGTGACCGCGAACCGGGCAGATGCCAGCGCCAAGCTTGCCAATGTTGCCGCGTAGGAGCAACAAATTGACCAGCATCTGCACGGCCTGGACGCCAAGCTTGTGCTGGGTAATGCCCATGCCATAGACCACCATCGCCGACTTAGCGGCGGCATAGAGGGTGGCGGCACTTTCGATAGCTTGCCGGGTTAGGCCGGACTCCCGTTCGAGATCGGACCAGCTTTGTGCTTCAACGAAGCTCTGAAACTCCGGCATGCCCTCCGTGTGTTCGACGACAAACGCATGGTCAAGAACATCGCCCCGCGCTGCATCCTGATCGAACAGATATTTGCACATGCCGATGATAACGGCGATGTCACCGCCCGGCCGTACCTGATGATAGGCGCGGCTGATGATGGTCTCGCCGCCTGTGACCATCTGCACGGGGTTCTGCGGATTAGTAAAACGCTCCAGCCCGCGCTCGCGCAAAGGATTGAAGCTGACGATGACGGCACCACGTTCGCTGGCCTCCTGCAACTGGTGCAGCATGCGGGGTGAATTGGACCCGACATTCTGGCCGAAGAAAAATAAGGCATCGGCATGTTCAAAATCTTCAAGCGTGACGGTGCCGACTGGCACGCCGATGCTTTCCTTAAGGGCCACGGAGGTGGACTCGTGGCACATATTGGAGCTATCGGGCAGATTGTTGTTGCCGTAGAGGCGCGCCAGAAGCTGGTACATGTAGGAGGTTTCGAGCGATGCCCGGCCAGACGCATAGAATACCGCGCGTTTGGGATCGCGCTCGCGGATTTCAGCAAGTTCCCGGCCAATGGTGGCGAACGCCGTTTCCCAGCCAACGGCTTCGTATTTGTCGGTTGCAGGATTGTAGCGCATCGGCGTTGTAAGGCGGCCGGCATCCTCCAAGTCGTGGTCAGACCAAGTCCTCAGCTCGCCTACCGTATGCTCAGCGAAAAACGCGGGTGTGGTGCGCTTGTTGGTTAGCTCCCAAAAGGTCGCCTTGGCGCCGTTTTCGCAAAACTCGGCCGGGTGCGGCGGCACGGGCTTGGCCCAGGCGCAACTGACGCAGGCAAAGCCGTCCGGCTTGTTCTGCTTGGATAAGATCGGTCCACCACGACCGGCAACCCCCTGCTCCAACATATATTTCGTGACGGATTTCGCAGAGCCCCAACCTCCCGCCGGACCAGAATAGGGCGCGATATGGGCTTTGCGGTCCATGGAGAACTCCCGGCGTTGATTACTCGTGCACCAACTCCAGGCGTCTAACGAACGTTCCGTTCGTCGCAGGGTCGTGTCCGTGAGCGCCTAATCTTGGTTGGCCTAGACAACTCGAACTGCACGGCGACGTTGGCACCGGAACAGATAAGCCAGAGGTGCATAATGATCTTTGTTACCGGCGCAAATGGACAGGTGGGTTCAGCTTTACTCGATCATTTGCCAGATGGAACGCAGGCAAAAGCTGCCTCTAGGAGCGGACAAGGCCCACAGCGTGCTGACGTCGAATGGATCCCTTTCGACTTCGACCGGCATGAGAGTTTTCCCCTAGCCCTGGCGGGTGTCTCGGCCGTTTTCCTAATGCGGCCGCCGCAGATGGCTAAAGCCAAAGCATTCGAGCCGTTCCTTGAGGCGTGCCGGCAAGCTGGCGTGCAGCGCATCGCCGTGCTTTCGGTGAAGGGGGCGGACAAGAACGCGCTTCTGCCGCATCACGGCTTGGAAAAGTTGGTGATGAACTCGGGGCTGGAATGGACCATATTGCGCCCAAGCGATTTCATGCAGAATTTCGAAACCGTGCACGCCGATGCGATCCGTTCGCGCCGGGAGATAGCAGTGCCGGCAGGAAGGGGCAGATCTGCCTTCATCGACGTAGCGGATGTCGGGGCAATTGCCGCTGAGGTGACGCTTGGAGCAAGGCATGCCAAGCAGCAGTATGATCTGACCGGCCCTGAAGCGCTCGACTTCGATCAGGTCACCGAGGTACTTTCCGAGGTTCTGGGCGTGCCGGTGCGCTATCGTAAATTGGGTGTTCTGCGATTTATTCGCGAGCAACAACTGGCTGGGCGACCTCTGCCCATGAGCTTGATTATGAGCACGATCTATACGGTGCAACGGCTTGGCCTTGCGGCAGAAATTACAAGCACGATCCAACAGGTGCTGGGACGACCAGCAACATCATTTCGCGCTTACGCTCAACGCGAAAGGAGAGCATGGCTCTAGTCACCTTCTGAAGCTAGGCGTACATGGTGGTGCCTGCCTGGGAAGCTCGAGCGGGGTGAGCCCTGCGTTGGTTATTCCAATCCCGCTTCGAAGAGCTTCTCATATTCGGCTTCGGCCAAGCCGTAGGCATCGCTTGCCAAGTCTTCGAGACGACTTCTATCGAGCACTCGAATAGTGCCTCGTTCCGCCTGGATCATCTTGGCCCCCTCCAACACGTGAACGGCAGTAGTCACCCCTGGCCGGCGCGTGCCCAGCATGGCTGCAATGAATTCATGCGTCATGCTCAGGGTCCGGCTGTCGCTCCGGTCATCCGTCATCAATATCCAGCGCGCAAGCCGGGCCTCGATGTTCAAGCTGGCATTTGCATAAGCGGTCTGGCCGATCTGCACCGTTAAGAATTGGAGGTATTTGCCAAGTAGTACCAGAATACTGGGCTTGTCAGCTGCGGTCTCCCGCAACGCACTGGCGCTAATACGGGTGGCTGAGCCGTCGCCCTGACATAGAACACCAAATACGTGCCTGCTGGCTCCGAAGACCGCTGCGGCGCCAACCGCACCTTCACGCCCGACCATCCCGACTTCAATCCGGTCCTCGGGACTTTGCGCCAGCATGGACAAAATACCTCCTTCCAGAAAATAGACATGCGAAACCGGCGCTCCAGCCTCAGCAATGGTCTGGTGAATCCTAAGCGGAACTGTTTCGAAAAGCGGTTGAAGAGTGGCAAGGTCATGCGCAGCCAGCGCACCGAGAAGGCGGTTTTGGGACGAAGACATGCTTTAATCCTGCTAGGGCGAAAGCATGACGTCTCTCAGCCGTTCGCGCCCGTGATTACGGCGAACGATCCCTCACCTTAGCGGATGGTGGAGAGCAGGGATATAAAGTGGATTAGTTTGGCTTGGCCCAGAAGCATCGGCGCAAAGTGGCGGAGAGGATGGGATTCGAACCCACGAGGACCTTTAGAGCCCTGCGCCCTTAGCAGGGGCGTGCCTTCGACCACTCGGCCACCTCTCCGGCACGGGGTGGATAGCGGGCGGGGGGTTGGATGGCAAGCGGTTTTTGCCCTGTAAGGTAGCCTGTCACTAGCGGGCGAGGAAATCTTGCATAGCGTATGGCAAATCAATTGCACAGAGCGGCAATTCGCCTTGAGATCGTCACGCGAGCATGGTGTGACGAATCGCAAGCATTTGGCGGGAGCAGAAATATGCGGATGTGGTGGGACAACCAGCGGACGGCATTGGTGCTTCTGATGGCCGGATCATTCGTTGGAACCAGTATTGGCCAGGACGCTCTGCCTGTAGCTCCGCCGGAGCCGATCGAAGGCATTTGGCGCACGGTGCTCAACTCCGAGGTGACAATTGCGCCTTGTGAGGAAGGCTTCTGCGGCACGCTGAGCAAGATCGTTGTGCCGACCGAAGGGCTAACACCTGAAGAGGCTGCGGCGGCGCAGGCGATGCCGGTGGAGAGCTTCACCGACCAGCGCAACAAGGACCCTAACCTTCGCGCCCGGCCCATGCTGGGACTGCAGATTCTTACCCTGAGGCACAGCGACAAACCTAATGTCTATGATGGGGACATCTACAATCCCCAGGATGGCAACACCTATTCTGGTTATATGGAAATGCTGGAGCCAGACTTGGTGCGGCTCAACGGGTGCGTATTGTTCAACGTTGTTTGCCGCGGCGAGGATTGGGTCCGGGTAATACCCGAACCCGAGATGGCGGAGGAATAATCAGCGCTGGTTGAACAGGACCTTCTGCGCGTCCTTGTCATCAGCTAGGCTCTTTTGAGTTTCGTCCTTGCCCCAGGCAAGGCCGCGCGCGACGGCCGGACGAGCATTAAGCCGTTCGATCCAAGCGACGGCATTGGGATATTCCTCGCGGGTGATGCCGTAACGCTCCCAGGCTTGGGCCCAGCCGATGGAAGCGATGTCGGCAATCGAATACTCGCCAGCGATGTAGTCCTTGCCTTGCAGTTGGGTATTCAGCACGCGGAACAGACGATGGGTTTCGTCGGTGTAGCGCTTCTGGGCGTAGGGGATTTTTTCAGGCGCATAGACGTTGAAATGGTTGTTTTGGCCCAGCATGGGGCCGAAGCCACCAACCTGCCAGAATAGCCATTCATCGACCTTGACCTGGGCGCGGGCGTCAGAAGGGTAGAACTGGCCGAACTTGATGCCGAGATATTTTAGAATTGCGCCGGACTCAAAGATCGAGATCGACTCGCCGCCTGGGCCTTCAGGATCGACAATGGCGGGGATCTTGTTATTGGGCGAGATGGCGAGGAATTCGGGTTTAAACTGGTCACCCTTGCCGATGTCGATGCGGTGGTAATTCCAAGGCACGCCCAATTCTTCAAGCATAACATGGATTTTTTGCCCATTCGGCGTGGGCAGCGAATAGGCTTCGATCGGCTGGGTCTGGGTGGTCATGATAACGTCCACTTGTTGAGAACTACGCCAACTATATCGGTATGTTACGATGAAGGGCAAGGCGTGGTACCCTGCCCTTCCGCTTTAGCTGCGGTGCACAATCATTTGCGGCTTTCCATTACCACGCAGAGCGGGTGACACGCCGTGCAGGTCGATCGTGGCCATCACGCGGTGACGGTAGGCCGCGAACATGAAGTTTGGCGTGACATTGACGGGTTCGTCGAAGTTGACTGTGATCTTGAAGTGCTGCTGGTCACCCATGAGTTGCACGCCGATCAGGACGCCCTTGAAGGGCTGCTCCAAATAGGTGCCGTGGACACGCTGGCCGACTTGATAGGGCACGGCGACGCGGTCGGGCAGGCTGGCGCGGGCGGTGTTCCAGTCGCGAAAGCCGTGTGCCTTGGCGACAGCTTCGAGAGCGGCGCCATGGGTGAGGTTTTCGCCTGCAGCGGAGCGCTGGTCGCGCAGAGCCTTGGCTTCGGATTTTAAGGTTTGGACGGATTGAATATCGAGTGAAAACGACATGACAGGTCTCTCATTTGCATGAGGCGCCTCAACCATGGGGGCTCGCATTGCCATGACGCGCCTTGCAAAGATGAACCGGTGTTCGTTTCTTTGGCTTGGACTGGGCTTCACCATCGGAAGTTGCTTCCGGCGAGCGGCGGGTGCCAGCGACCTTGGCGGCGGTATGATCCCGCAGTGCGGCTTTGTCAATTGGGCAATCAATCGGGGTGATGAGGGGATCAGACAAAAGCATTGGGCTGAATGATGAATGGGGCGTATGTCCGAAGATCTCAGGATGGATCCGTGCGTGCGCCGGGATGACATCGAGGTGGGGGAAGTGTCGTGATTGAAGCGCTGTTCTTGCTTGTTGCCGGTCTGCTTGGCGGAGCGGTCAACTCGTTGGCGGGCGGTGGCTCGTTCATCGTTTTTCCAGCGCTGCTATTCGTGGGCGTGCCGCCGGTGATCGCCAATGCGTCCAATACCTATGCCGCCCTGCCCGGCTATGCGAGCGGCGCATTTGGCTATTGGCAAGCCATGGCCAAGTACAAGAACCGGCTGGTGCTTTACGGCATAATGGCTGCCGTGTTCGGCTATGCGGGTGCCGAACTGCTGCTCGTGGTGACGGATGAGCAGTTTTCCCTCGTCGTGCCGTGGCTGATGCTGTTTGCCGTGCTGTTGTTTGCGTTCGGCAACCAGATCAACGCGTTCGTTGCGGCACGCGGCGGTGGACGGCGCGGCATGAAGCTGGCCGGTGGCGCGCTGCTGATGGTGTTCCTCGCCGGCGTTTGTGTTTACGGCGGGTTCTTCAACGCCGGGCTCGGCATCTTGCTGCTGGCGTTCCTGGCCACGACCGGCATGAGCGACATCCATGCCATGAACGGGCTCAAGCTTTATGTGTCGTCTGTGGTGGCTCTGGTGGCCGTGGCCCGGTTTGCCCTTAGCGGCTCCATCGACTGGTTCCATGGCTCCATCGCCTTGGCTGGCGTCGTGGTCGGCGGTTATCTTGCAGCCAAGAACGCGCACTTGATCCCCGCGAAATGGATTCGCCTGGGCGTTATTATCTACGGGGTCTTCATGACCGGGTATTTCTTTTGGGGTGCCTACACCTGAGCATCTGCCCTTTTGATCCAAACCGCGGCGTCGTGGAAGGCAGCTCCGCCAAAAGGCGGCGCAGGCGTAGAATTGGTCAGGGTGTTGATGCCGCGCCCGTTGCGGTGGGACTTGTTCTTGTGCAGGCCCTCGGCAATGAGGACACCGGTGGGCAGGCCGGGGCGGAGGCGGGCCGTTAGGTCCACTGTACCACGGCGGTTGCCCACGGTAACGAACGCGCCTTCTTCGATGCCGAGGGGAGCCGCATCTTCAGGGTGGATGAAGACTGAGGGCACGCCTTCGCGCTTCTGGCTGCCCGGCGTTTCGTTGAAGGACGAGTTGAGGAACCCGCGCGCCGGGCTAGTCGCAAGCCGGAATGGGTGCTCGGCGTCGGCTTCCTCGGTGATGGCCCAGTGATCAGCAAAGCGGGGCATGTCGGCTGGGTCACAGGTCCAAAGGTAGCCCTTCTTGTCGGCTACATCCTGCCAATGAGGCGCAAAACGGAAGCGTTTGTCCGGCCAGGCGAAACCGTGGGCAAAACGGGCGATGTCGTCAGGACGCTCACGATCGACAAAGCCGGTTTTCTCGACCTCATCGAGCGCCGGATAATTCGAGCGGCGGAAGGTTTCCGCGACGACTTCCTTGTCGTGCGTCGTGAAGCTCGGGTCATCAAGGCCAAGGCGCAGCGCGAGGGCGTTGATGACCTCGTGATTGGAGCGGGCCTCGCCGGGGCGCTCGATGATGGCGGGACCGTAGAGTACGCGGGTATGTCCGCCCCGAGTGTAGTAATCGTTGTGCTCGAGGAACATGGTGGCGGGCAAGACGATGTCCGCAAGTTCAGCCGTTTCGGTCATGAACTGTTCGTGCACGACGGTGAAGAGGTCCTCACGCTCGAAGCCGCGACGGGTCAGCGTCTGGTCAGGGGCGACCGAAGCCGGGTTGGTGTTCTGGATTAGCAGAGCCTTAACCGGGCCGCCGCCCTTTAGAGCCTTGCTGTCGCCGGTCAGGATCGCGCCGATTTCGGACATGTCGAGCCAGCGCGGATCGCCTTTTTGCATGGCAGCGCCGGTGATGGCGGACTTATTCAAGGCCCAGGTGCCCGAGTTTGAGTGGAAGGCGCCGCCGCCACGGTGTTGCCAGGCGCCGGTCATGGCTGGGATGCAGAGCGCAGCGTGCATGGCGGTGGCGCCGTTGCGCTGGCGGGTAAAGCCATAGCCCAGGCGGAAATAGGAGCGCGGCGTGGTGCCGACAAGATGAGCGAAGGCGGTGATCTGCTCGATGGTCAAGCCGGTAATGGCCGCGGCCCATTCGGGAGTCTTGGTGGCGAGGTGCGCTTCAAAGCCCAGGCTGAAATCGGTGTGGGCAGCCATGTAGGCGCGATCGGCAAGATTGTCGCGCAAAAGGATGTGCATGACGGCCGTCGCCAGGGCGCCATCGGTGCCCGGGCGCAGGATCAGGCCCAAATCAGCCTGTGCCATGGTGGCGGTCTCGTAGATGTCGATGACGACGATCTTGGCGCCTCGTTCCTTGCGGGCGCGCATGGCGTGGGTCATCACGTTGACTTGGGTGTGCACCGCATTGGTGCCCCAGATGACAACGCAGTCGCTCTCGGCCATCTGCTCAGGATTGACGCCACCGAGCATGCCGGTGCCAGCGATATAGCCGGGCCATGAGGTGCCGGTGCAGATAGTGTCGTATTGGCGGGAATAGCCCTTGGCGGCGCGCAGGCGATCGATACCGTCGCGATGCACGTGACCCATGGTGCCGGCATAATAGTAGGGCCAGATAGCCTGGGAGCCGTGCTCGGCTTCGATCTCCTTGAAGCGAACGGCGATTTCATCAAGCGCCTCGTCCCAGGTGATGGGAATGAAGAGGCCGGAGCCTTTCGGGCCGGAGCGGCGCAAGGGATGGGTCAGCCGGTCGGGATGGTGGATACGCTCAGCGTAGCGCGCGACTTTTTCGCAGATAACGCCGGCGGTGTACGGATCGTCCTTGGCGCCGCGGACCCGTCCGATGGTTTTGCTATTGATGATCTCGATGTCGAGCGCACAGGCTGACGGGCAATCGTGCGGGCAAACGGAGCGGGCAGCGCGAAGGACGACGGGCTTGTTCATGGTGGGAGATTATCTGAGCAGCGGAAAGGGCTCAAACGAATTGCCGTGATGGGCGGCATTCGGGATACTTATGGGCGTGCGCAAGCGCCGCCCCGGGTGCGGTGATGAGGTGAGCGATGGTGGCGAGGCCGCTGCCTCGATGGGTTTTGTAGTATTGAGGCTTGCCATTCGAGCATAGCTCTCATGGCCTTCTTGCCTCACATCGCTCCACTGGAGCGATGTGTCCGGCTATGCGGGCCGGCTGCGAAGCCTCGCCACCAAACCGGGTCTTTTCGCAGGGTCGGTTCAGGTATCACCATTATTTCAGGCGCGGCTGCCGATATCCCGCACAAGCAGGGCGACCCCTGCTGCTCCGGCTGTCCCCGCGCGCATCACTCGTCATGACTGGGCTCTGCGTGGGCGATGGAGGGTAGAATAGTGGAGGTGAAAGGTGCGGACAAAGATGAATAAGTTTGTGAGGACACGAGCGATCCCACCTAGCCTCCTCCCGGGAGGGGAGGGACAGATATGGGCTAAACGACGGTGGTGCCACAAACACGATCTGCTCGTCGCTCTCCCAGGGGGGGCTGGGTGGGGGAGCGATCGAGCAGCACAAACCACCTCGCGGCTGTGGCACGATCTCGGGATGGGTCCCGGCCTTCGCCGGGATGACATGAGGTGGGATAGGCGCTGCCAAACCTAACGGATCAGAGTGTTGCGAAAGCCTTGGTAGCGGTTTCGGCGTTGCGGCGGGCGCGATTGGTGGCGTGGATGGCCAGTTGGGCGGCGCCGGAGTGAAACTGGGAGAAGGTGACGCGCTGTGCGTCATGAGTGGCGATGGTGATGCCGCGCCAGTTGGGGCGGACGGAGCGCACGTCGGACCAGGCGATGCGAGTTTCGCGACCGAGAGCGGTTTTGTGCTCAAGGACGGTGTTGTTCCAACGCACCTTGGTGAACAGCCCGCCCAGGCCGATGCCCAGGGCACCGGCGCCCAACAGCACGGAGGCGGCGAAGGTGGCAATCATCTGGGTTGGATCGACATGGCGGGTGCCACCAATGAAGATCACGGCGGACATCAGCGCAATGGCGAGGGCGGCCGCGCCGTAGCAGGCAAAATATTCGACCATGGAGGGCCGGAGCTCGGACCAGCCCGCGACATGGGCAGCTTCTTCGTCCTGCACGAGGCGCAAGGCAAGGAAGGCCGCGTAGGCAAAGGCAACGACGCCGGCAGCCCGAGCCAGGGGCAAGCCACTGGTCAGGGGAACGTGCTTGAGCACAAGAAGGGATATGATAACGAAAAGTGGCACGGCCACTTCCTGCCAGCGCAAGGGCACTATTGCTCTCCAAAGAATATGAGGGCCGGTGACGCGGTCGGCATTTCCTTGGATGAGAATCTACCAGCGCCGCTCCGTTTCACCATTAAGAATTTCGGAAAACGAAGCGGAAAGATGGAACCAATGCTTTTTTGCCACACTCAACGCAGCATGGATTAGCGTCAAGACAGGATCTTGAGCCCGGCAATGCCTGCGATGATGAGGCCAATGCAGGCGAGACGGGCAGCTGTTGCGGGGTCGCCGAACAGGTACATGCCCAAAAGCGCCGTACCGACAGTGCCGATTCCCGTCCACACCGCATAGCCGGTGCCGACCGGCAAATCGCGCAGTGCCAATCCGAGCAGCACGACGCTGATGATCATGGCGCCAACGGTAAGAGCCGTCGGCACAAGACGGGTAAAGCCGTCGGTATATTTCAGCCCGATCGCCCAAGCCATTTCGAACAGACCAGCAATAACAAGATAGACCCAAGCCATGGGATTTCTCCTTTGGGCGGGCCGTCCCAGCCGATGTAATGGAAGCGCTTGGCCGTCCAAGCGCCTGCTGTATATAGGGGATGAAAGGAGATGGGGGAAGAGCGGCGGTGGAGCATCAGGTAGACAGATTGTTCACGGCGGCGTGAAACTATCAGCGCTGGGCCTCGTAGCTTCTGGCAAGCTAGAGTGTTTGCAGTGCCTGAATTTAGCCGCGCTACCTCCCGCGACATGCATGAGCATGTCGTCATGGTCAAGATTTTTGCCCTGCCCGAGGGGCTTGCGTGTGTCGTGAGCTGGGCTTTGCCGGAGCCGGGCTTGCGCACCTTCAACCCGACGCCAAGCGAGACCGAGAGCATACGGCGGGCCCTGCCTTATGCGCAGTTCCTGCGCGAGCATATCGGCGCGCTGCGCGTCGCTGTAGAGCTGGATGAAGGCGTGGAGTGGAACCCGGTCTGGGGTACGCTCACCGACTGATGGCTTAGCCGCCTCACGGTTTGAGCTTTGTGTAAGCCAAGCTTGACCAGTACCGCCGCTGGCTCAATGGTGCGCGCGATATCGCCATCGCCGTCAAGAGCAAGGAAAAATCAGGCGCGGGCGCTGACGACCAAGGCAGCCGAAGAGTTGACGACCTCGCGCGAAACGGCCGTGGCTGAGCGCGAAAAAGCGATCCAGCTGATCGAAGCGCGCAAGGCGGCCGAGCAGCAAGCTATTTGACGGTGGCGGCTGAGGCGGAAAAGACGGCCGCGACGGACCGCGCCGAGGCGTTGTGGACTGCGGCGGAGGCGGAGGCCGAGAAGGTGCGGCTTAACGCCAAGGGTTCGGCGGACGCTGAAAAGCTCAAAGCCGAGGCCATGGCGGCGACCTATGAGGTGGAGGCTGCGGGCAAGCGGTCGGTCAATGAGGCGAGCAACGCGCTCTCGCCCAAGCAGATCGCCATGCAGGTTCGGATGAGGTTGATCGAAGCCCTGCCCCAGATCATCGCGGAAAGCGTCAAGCCGATGCAGAACATCGACGGGATCAAGATCCTTCATGTTGATGGGCTGAACGGGTCCGCACAGGGCAGCAATGTATCGGGTGGTGTGGGAACGAGTGGTGGGTTAGCCGACCAGGCGGTGACGGCGGCGCTGCGTTATCGGAGCCAGGCGCCATTGATCGATGCGCTGATGAGCGAGTTGGGCTTGGCCGGGGGAACGTTGGACGGGATGGCCAGTGCGGTGACTGGGACTGCGAAGCCGAAGATTGCGATCAAGGGGAAGAGTTGAGGGGCTGAACCACCACAGCCTCCTCATGTATGATGTTACCCCGGCCTTGAGCCGAGGCCCATCTCAACATCGCAACACAGCCGCAAGGTGGTTCGAACTATCCACCTCGCGGCAGTTCAAGCAACTCGGGATAGATCCCGGCTCTAGGCCGGGATGATATCGTGGGTGTGAGTTGTTCGGAGTGAAACACCTTAGCCCGCCAGCGGCACAACGTTCCCTGCCCCGGTTTTGGAGCCGAGCAGTTTCTTGATGTTGCGGGCGGCTTGGCGGATGCGTTGTTCGTTTTCGACGAACGCCAGGCGAATGTATTGATCGCCGTATTCGCCGAAACCCACGCCAGGAGCGACACCAACACCGGTTTCCTTGATCAAGAGCTTGGCAAATTCGAGCGAACCGAGATGGGCGAACTGGGCGGGAATGGGCGCCCAGGCAAACATGGTCGCTTTTGGAACAGGAATGTCCCAGCCGGAGCGGGCAAAGCTTTCCACCATCACATCGCGGCGTGCCTTGTAGACCTTACGCACTTCTTCGATCACATCGTCGCGGCCGTTGAGCGCAGCGGTCGCCGCAACCTGGATAGGGGTGAAGGCACCATAGTCGAGGTAGGATTTGACACGCGCCAGAGCCGCGATCAGGCGCTCATTGCCGACGGCAAAGCCGACGCGCCAGCCGGGCATGGAGTAGGTCTTGCTCATGGAGGTGAATTCAACGGTGATATCGATGGCGCCTGGGACCTGCAGCACGGATGGCGGCGGCGCGTCCTCGTCGAAATAAATCTCGGAGTAGGCGAGATCGGAGAGAATGAAGATGTCGTGCTGCTTACAATATTTGACAACCTCGGCGTAGAAATCGAGATCGGCTGTGTAGGCGGTCGGGTTGGCCGGGTAGTTCAGAACCAGCGCGATGGGCTTGGGGATCGAGTGCCGGACGGCGCGATCGAGCGAACGCATGAAGTCTTCGTTCGGATCGGCCGGCATCGAGCGCACCACGCCGCCGGACATGATGAAGCCGAAGGAATGGATGGGATAGGTCGGATTTGGCACCAGCACCACGTCGCCCGGCGCCGTTATGGCCGAGGCCATGTTGGCAAAGCCTTCCTTGGAGCCGAGGGTCGCCACAACCTGCGTGTCGGGGTTAAGCTTTACGCCAAAGCGGCGGCCATAGTAGCTGGCCTGAGCCTTGCGCAGGCCCGGAATGCCGCGTGAGGTGGAATATCGGTGGGTGCGCGGGTCCTTGACCGTCTCCTGCAGCTTTTCGACGATGTGGGCGGGCGTCGGCATGTCGGGATTGCCCATGCCGAGGTCGATGATGTCGACCCCTTCGGCGCGCGCCTTGGCCTTGATCGGGTCGATATGGGCAAAGACATAGGGCGGCAGGCGGCGGATGCGGTGAAAATCTTCACTCATGATAGTCCTCATCGGTCCTTTAGGACCTTGGCTGGAGCCGCGACGCACCGGGCAAGCGCTGGGCCTCTGTCTTGAGGCTTTGATTATCGCGGAATTATGGTTGCAGACGGGTTAAACAGCCCGAAGCGGGCGCTCTCGCGTGTGTTCGGCTCTTCCCGGCCTTATCCGGCCATGCGGGAAGAGCTAGCCGGCCCGTGCCGCCGCTGCCGCCGACACGATCACCGCGGTGAGCAAGGCTCCAACCAAAGCAGATGTGTACAGGATCGGCATGTCTATTGCCCTTGAGACGCGTTTTTTGTAAGGAAACCAGCTAACGATCAAGCCGTTCATAAAACCTAGTAGTGGTATTGTAAATGGTCTGGAGGACGCCAACCTTCGTGACCAGAGCGGTGTAAGTGAGGTTAAAACTTTGAAGCGCATTGCCCTCGTTACGATCGGCACGCAAGGCGACGTTCAACCCTATCTGGCTCTTGCCATTGCTCTGAAGGACCGCGGGTACTCCGTTGTGTTAGGGGCATCGGAAGAATTCCAAGACATGGTCGAGGGTTATGGCATTGAGTTTCATACGCTCGGGCCGTCTATCCAGGGCTTTTTGACCCAGCAGCGTTTTGAAAATGCGATGAGCCAGTCCATGCTCATCAACGGCCCTTCCCTTTTGCGACAGGGCCAGCAAATCGTCGACACGGCAGCACGTCATGCCTGGCACATGTGCCAAGGCGCGGACATGCTGATTCTGAACATGAACACGAGCTTTGGGATCGACATTGCCGAAGCGCTGCATGTCCCGGCCGTGATGGTGGCGTTGCAGCCGCTCAATTCGACTAGCGAATTCCCGCTCTGCATGTATTACGGTGCCGATTTTGGACCAGCGTTCAACAAGCTGACCTATACGGCGATGACGGTGCAGCAGATCTATTACAATCTACCGCGCAACAAGCTGCGCCGGGAGCTGATGGGGCTTGATGCACGCAAGAAGGGCGGCTTCTTCCGCAACACGGACGGCACGTCACTGACAACGCTTTATGCCTATTCTCCCGTGGTTTCACCGCGCCCGCGCGACTGGCCCAAGAGCGCGATTGTCACGGGCTATTGGCAGCTCAAGGACCGCACGGACTGGCAGCCGTCATCGGCTTTCCAGAAGTTCCTCTCCGAAGGCGAGGCGCCGGTTTATATCGGCTTTGGTTCGATGCCGTTTGGCGCCGAGCGTAACACTAAGATTCTCAAGGAAGCTGTTGCCATGTGGGGCGGCCGAGCCGTCGTGGCGCGCGGCTGGGGCGGGATCAATCCACACGATCTGCCCGACACGATCTTTGCTATTGAAAAGGCTCCGCACGACAAGCTGTTCAAATATGTTTCGGCCGTGGTGCATCATGGCGGCGCGGGCACGACGTCGGCAGGGCTGCACCTGGGCAGACCGACATTCGTTGTGCCCCAAACGGTGGACCAGCCCTATTGGGGCCGCCGGGTATTCGAGCTGGGTTGTGGCCCAAAGCCGATCCGCTTGCGCAAGCTGACTTCGGAAATCCTCGCCGGAGCGCTGGCCGATCTTACGACCAATCCTGGTTATCGGCGTAACGCGGGCGAGATCGCCGAGCAATTGCATGGCGAAGACGGTACGGACCGAGCCATCAAGATCATCGAGCGGGTGATGGCGAATTATGTTCCGCGCGTGCCGACCGAAAAGAAGGAACGCAAGCTCAAGCCAGTGTTGAAGCTGGTCGGGTAAGCGGCCGAGACGCATAGTGCTGGAAGCAGGAAAGGGAGGCCGAAGCCTCCCTCAATCGTTTCTAGTTGGACTATCGCTACTCGGCCGGTACGGCGTCGTTGACGTCGAGCGCTTCGATGCTCTCGCCGCGGTCGTATGTGGCTTGATCGAGAATGCCCTGACGCTTGGCAACGATGGTAGGGACCAGGGCCTGGCCTGCGACGTTGACCGCGGTGCGGCCCATGTCGAGGATCGGGTCAACGGCCAGCAGCAGGCCTACGCCTTCGAGCGGCAGGCCCAGGGTCGACAAGGTCAGCGTCAACATGACTGTGGCGCCCGTCAGCCCGGCTGTAGCGGCGGAGCCGATCACCGACACAAAAATTATCAGCAGATATTCCTGGATGCCGAGTTGGATGCCGAAGAACTGGGCCACAAAGATTGCCGAGATGGCGGGATAGATTGCGGCGCAGCCGTCCATCTTGGTAGTGGCGCCGAGTGGGACGGCAAAGGCCGCATATTCACGCGGCACGCCGAGATTTTCCTCGGTGACGCGCTCGGTCAGCGGCAGGGTACCGATGGACGAGCGGGAAACAAAGGCAAGCTGGATGGCGGGCCAGGCGCTCTGGAAGTAGCGGATGGGGTTGAGCCCATGCGCCTGTAGCAGCGCCGGGTAGACAACGAAAAGTACCAGGGCGAGGCCTATATAAATGGCGGCAGAGAACCAGCCAAGTTGCGCCAGCGCGTCCCAGCCATAAACGGCGACGGCATTGCCAAGGAGGCCAATGGTGCCGATGGGAGTCAGGCGGATGACCCACCACAGGATCTTGTGGACGATCTTTAGGAAGGAGCGGTTGAACGCCAGGAACTGATCGGCTGCAGGGCCGACGCGCAAGGCGGCAACGCCGACGGCGATGGAGACGACAAGGATCTGCAGGACGTTAAAGTTGAGGCTAGTGGTAGCCGAGCCGTCCGTAACTCGCGTGGAGGCCTGCAGGCCGAGGATATTGGCCGGGATGATACCCTTAAGGAAATCGAGCCAAGAGCCGCTGGAGGATGGCGCCTGAGCGGCTGTTTCGGCTACGGCGGTGTGGATGCCGGGCTGGATGATGAGCCCGAGTGTAATGCCGATCGCGACCGCGATCAGCGCGGTAATGGCGAACCAAAGGAGGGTTTGCCAGACGAGCTTGGCCGCGTTGTTGAGTTCGCGGAGGTTGGCGATGGACGCAACGATTGCGGTGAACACCAGGACGGGCACGAGTGCGCGCAGCAGCGCCACAAAGGTCGACCCGATGGTGGAAAGCGTTTGCGTCAGCCAATTGGTATTGCCGGCGGCGTCCGGGCCCATTTGGCGAGCGATGTAGCCAAGAACGAGGCCGACGACCATGGCGGCGAGCACCTGAAAGCCGAAGGTGCGATAGAAGGGCTTGGGCGCGTGATGCGGCCGAGCAGCGGAAACAGTAGTGGGGGACATCTTGGACCTGCGTATTGCCGAGGCTGCACAGATTTTGCGCACATGGCCTCATAATTGCTCAGAAGTTTACGCCTGCCCCACCAAATTCGCTGCGCACGGTATTGCGTTGTCCTAGGTCAGGAGGAAAAATCCTGTTGGCTCAAGCGACTTCCGGGCAAAGCTTATGCTGAATTCTAGCTGCGGGTCAGAAGGGTGGCGACTCCGGCAAGGAGCGTTGGCGCTGCGAGCGAGAATGCAAAGGCTATGATAAGCGGGCCGATGCCGACGTCGATCCAGGCTAGCGCCAGTAATAAGATGCCAGCAAAACCAAAGGCGAGACCCGTAGTGCGATGGACCAGTGTCCAGGCTTTATCGGATCGGATCGGCCATGGCATGCGGAGGCCAGCATAGGTGTGGCGTTCGGCTTCGAACAAGACAATGCCGAGCACCAGCAGCGTCGCGCCAAGACCGAAACCCGTAAGGCGGATGAGATCGAGGTCGGAGCCTGTGCCGGTGATCAACAGTCCAAGCTGGCAAGCGGCGATCACGATCAGCAGCAGGGTCAAAACCGGATCAAGGATATGCTGGGATTTGCTGAACTGGTTCTTGGTGAATGCGCGACCAAGGGCGAAGAAGGCGAGCAGCAGGAGCAGTTGAAGTATAGGAGCAACCGGGAGAGTGACGTCGCGCTCCCACAGCCAGTCGGCGCTGCTGCCGGCCCAGTGCGCGGGATACGCAAAGCCGGCTGGCACGCGCAGGAATGCCACGCCAGTCACGGCAATCGTGACGGTCAAGATCAGCAGATGAAAGCGGGTGATGAGGAGTTGCATGTTTAGCTACATCTGGTGATCGCGACGAGATCCAACCCTGACCAAAAGAAAAGGGCCGGTTTCCCGGCCCTTTTGCAACATACGATCCGAAGCTTAGCGCTTGGAGAACTGGAAGGACTTGCGGGCCTTGGCCTTGCCGTACTTCTTGCGTTCGACGACGCGCGAGTCGCGGGTCAGGAAGCCACCCTTCTTGAGCGTCGGGCGCAGCGAAGGCTCGAAGAAGTTGAGCGCCTTGGAGATGCCGTGACGGACCGCACCGGCCTGGCCGCTAAGGCCGCCACCAGCAACCGTGACGACAACGTCGTACTGGTCGGTGCGCTCGGTGGCGACGATCGGCTGCTTGACGATCAGCTGGAGAACGGGGCGCGCGAAATAGGTCGCGAATTCGCGGCCATTCACGGTCACAGTACCCTTGCCTGGCTTGATCCAGACGCGAGCAACGGCGTTCTTGCGCTTGCCGGTCGCGTAGGCACGGCCCTGGGCGTCGAGCTTCTGGACATGCACCGGAGCGGTGTTGACGGCCGGAGCGACGGTGGAGGTGCCGAGGTCTTCGAGGGAGTTGATGGTTTCGGCCATATTACTTCACCCGCGCATTCTTGGAGTTCATCGCAGCAACGTCCAGCTTGGCCGGATTCTGCGCTTCATGGGGATGCTCGGCGCCCGAATAGACGCGGAGGTTCTTGAGCTGAGCACGGGTCAGCGGGCCGCCAGGCATCATGCGGCGGACGGCGTTCTCGAGCACGCGCTCGGGGAAGCGGCCTTCCAGCAGCTCGCGCGCGGTACGATCCTTGATGCCGCCGGGGAAGCCGGTGTGCCAATAGAACTTGTGCTGGTCCAGCTTGCGGCCGGTCAGCTTTACCTTGTCGGCATTGATGACAACGATGTTGTCGCCCATGTCCATGTGGGGGGTGAAAGTTGGCTTATGCTTGCCGCGCAGGCGCGAGGCAATGATCGAAGCGACGCGACCCACGACCAGCCCATCGGCGTCGATCAGGACCCACTTCTTTTCGATCTCGCTCGGTTTTGCCGAGTAAGTGCTCATGCTTGAATTCCCTAGATAATTGGGGCTTGCCAGCCTTCATCCGGGGAGAAAGCGGCTTGTTCGGCGCTCGTGTATGTGGGTTTTAGAGAGCCGTCAAGAACTTTGATTTTCATCAACAGAAACAACAGCTTAGCTAAACGGTATTATATTACCGTAACGAACGGCGCATATCGGCTATATAGGCGATGGTGGCGCCTGCGAGCATAAAGGCCAGGGCCTGATGCCCGACGGCAAGGGAGATCGGCACGGCATTGAGCAAGGTCAGGATACCCAGTACGACCTGCACAAGGACTAGAATGCCGATGCGCGGCAGCCAGCCGTGGACTTCGGAGAACCCACCGGCGCGGTATTGTCGCCAGAGCAATAGCCCGATGTAGGCGATGATGAGGTAAGCCAAGCCACGGTGGATGAACTGAACGGTGAGCGCGTTCTCGAACAGATTGCGCCAAAGCGGCTGCATGGCGCCAAGGCCGCTTGGAATGATCGCGCCATCCATCAGCGGCCAGGTGTTGTACCCCATGCCTGCATCGATGCCGGCGACGAAGGCGCCAGCAGCGATCTGCAGGACCAGTAGGGCCAAGAGGATTGCCGCTGACTGCAGGTGAAAAGGCCTGACATAGCCTCCTGCCCTGCCCGGCTCCAGCGAACGTGGAACGTAGACGAGAGCTATAAAGAGGAGCGATGCGGCGGTCAGATGGGCGGCTAGGCGGTACTGGGAGACGGAGGTGAGTTCGGTCAGGCCGGACGAGACCATCCACCAGCCTAAAAGGCCTTGGAAGCCGCCGAGGATGAAGAGACCAAATAATGGCCAGGCGAGTTGGGGTGTGAACCGCTTCTGCACCAAGAAAACGAGGAACGGCACGAGGAACAGAACGCCAAGAATGCGGCCAAGGAGGCGGTGCAGATATTCCCAGAAGAAGATGTACTTGAAATCATCAAGCGACATCCAATTGTTGAGTACCGTATATTGCGGGATCTGCTTATAGGCGTCGAATTCGGCCTGCCACTCGGCATCGTTGAGCGGCGGCAAAATGCCGGCAATCGGCTTCCAACTGGTTATCGAAAGACCCGACTCCGTTAACCGCGTGATACCCCCGACAACCACCATAAGCAGCACGAAGGATGCCATGGAGTAAAGCCAGATGCGGACAGGGCGAAGCCGGTCGGCTGGATAGCTGGTCTGGCTGAGTGCGGCGTTTTGAACGATGGTCACAGCAGTTTCCCGGTGTCGGTCGACTAGTGGGAGTGGTATGCCCGCGCGATACGTCCCGCAATAGTATCGATTGCCGCACATGACCCAGCGTAGCCGAAAGTTTTTTGGTGTTTTCCTGCTCTTGGGCTCGATAGCCGCCTGGGTGTCGGTGTTCACCTCGCTTTACCTGGCTCTGCCGCCGGGATGGCCGAACTGGGTGTACCTGCTCTACTTTATCGTCGCAGGCATGGGCTGGCTTTACCCGGCCATCTGGATCATTCGCTGGATGGCCAAGCCCGAATAGCTCAGCCCGTGAGCTTGCCCAAAGCCGAGAAGATGGCACCGCTGGCATAAACATCGACATAGCGGCGCGCCTGGAAGTAGCCATTGAGCGAGACGCGCGGCAGGGCGTGAGGCTGGGCGGCATGGCGGGCGTACAGACCACCCGGGCGGGTCGTGACGGCGGATTTGAAACCTAGCTCGCGGGCGAGGTCGAACTCGCGCTGGCCTGCAGACAAAGGTCCACCCAACGGATAGGAAAAATGTTGCGGACGCTGGCCGAATTGAGCGAAAAGTACTTCAGTTGATTGCGCCATCTCGTTGCGGGCCTGATCGAGCGGCAGCTTGGCGAGCTCGTAGTGGTGGACGGTATGAGCGCCGATAGTGCAGAGCGGCTCGCCGGCGAAGAGGCGCAGTTCTTGCCAATCCATGATCAAGTCACGGCACTGCTTGTCGAGGTCGTAGCCGTATGAAGCGGCAAAGCTGCGCACCAGCCGGACACGGTCGGCCTCGGGCATTTTGCGCATCTGCCAATAGAGCGTGTTGAAGGCGTCGGTCTTTTCGGCGACGGTCAGCGTATCGACATAGTCGGTCTCGCCATTCGAAGTCAGCGCAACGGCTTCCTGGCGGGTGATGATGTCCTCGATGGACTGCCACCACAACTCCCCTACCCCGTCGACTAAAGCCGTTGGCACATACAATGTGAACGGCGCTTCGTGGCGGCGCAGGATCGGCAAGGCGTATTGCAGATTGTCCTTGTAGGCATCGTCGAACGTGAGCACGACAAAGGGCTTGCCCTTGTTTTTAGCGGCGAGCCGCTCCAGCGCTTCATCGAGCGAGACAATGTCTAAGCCCAAAGCCCGGATGCGCTCGATGACGTAATCCAGGAAATCGGGCTGCACCTGCAGGATTGCGTTGGGCGAAAAGTCTGCTGGCTCTTCGGGCAGCACGCGATGCAGCGTGAAAATAACACCGCGGCATTGGGAAAGTGTACGCACAAGGCTTGGCATGCGGGACAACCACATGGCCTCGAACATGGCGCGAATGGCGGTATATTTGAGCGACATGGCTTAGGCGGCTTCACGCGCGGGAACAGCGGCGATTTCGACATTGTCAAAACCGGCGCCACGCAATTGCTCGCGGCGGGCGGAGACATCAGCGAAGTCGTCCGCATCGCCTGCTACGAGCACGAGGCGCGCCTCGAGACCATCGAACATGGGCAAGTTGGACGTGGCGTCGGCCCGGCCGGTCAGAACGATGACGACTTCATAAATATCACCTAGCGCTTCAACCAGGGTTAGCGGCTTTCCCGATTGGCGCACTATTGTACGGGATTGACCCCAAGCCACTTCAGCAAAGCTGTTGTCGGCCGACTTCTGCACCACATCGCCAAAGCTGGCGCCGCCGTTGCTCAGATCGCTGAGCCCAGGTTCGTCACCGGGACGGCCGCTACCGGCATCGACAAGCGCTGCGCTGAGGCCGCGTCCAAGAGCGTCGCCGATCAGTTCTTCGGCCATGGCCTCGCAATCAGCGTTGGCGCTGTGGGCTGCCAGCAGCAGCATGTGGGTGCGCCCGAATACCAAGTCGGAAGACAGCTGGGACAATGTGGTGAGCCCGGGCATGTCCTCGACCGAAGCCATGGCGGCGATTGGCTCTTGCGAGACAGGAAAAGGTGCTTCGGCACGTTCCTGCAACATTGCCGGCGCAATTGGCGCCTCCTGCACTACCGGCTGAACCACCGCCGTTTCGGAAAAATCCTGTGTTATCTCAGGCTTGTCAAACATGGGCTCGGCGCAGATTTCGTCTTCCGCTACAGTTTCGGCTGCAGGCTCTTCCCAACGCTGATCGGGTTCGAGCTCTTCTTCAACGAACGGAACTTCATCAAGCTCATCCTGCGGGCGCACGGGCTCCCGGACAACCGCAATGGCGCGCCCGGACATCAGTTCGCCGAAAGCGACTAGGCCGATCTGAAGCATGAACGAGACGATGCCCACTGCCATCAGGATCAACTGGGTCCGGGGCGAAGCGGGCGAAACGGATGGCGCTGCAAGGCTGACTACGCGCACGTCTGGCAGCGCCGAGTTGGTTTCGGTGCGCGAAAACGCTTCGTTGTAGCGCTGCAGATAGCCTTCGAGCAGGTCGCGTTGGGCCTTGGCTTCACGTTCCAAGCCATCAAGCGTGACATTGTCCTGCGTGGCCGTGGAGGCGGTGGACTTGGCGCGGGTCAGATCGGCCTGCAATGACGCCTCAAGGTCCGCCTCAATGCGGGCTTCGGCCTCAAGTGCATCGGCAACGCGGCGGCCTTCGAGGGCGATCTGATTGTTGAGTTCGGCGATTTGCGCCGTCAGTGCCTGGATAATGGGGTGATTGGTGAGAAGGGTTGCTGAGCGCTGAGCCTTTTCGCCCTGCAACCGCGCCTTTTCCTGGCTGAGCTGCTGGATGACGACCGACTCGCGCACATCGGCAATGCCTTCGATCGGCTGGCCCTGCTGGAGCATGCTGCGGATCAGGACAGCGCGCGAGTTGGCAGCGTTCTTGCGCTCCTGCGCGGCGCTGATCTGTGAGGCAATGGTGGAAAGCTGCTGGTCCGGCAAGCTCGTGTTGTTGGAACCGACAAAAAGGTCGTTGTCGACCTTGTAGTTGGCAACAGCGGTTTCGGCTTCGGTAACCGAAACGCGCAGGCGCTCGATTTCGGTGCGCAGCCAGCCCGAGGCTTCCGCGGTATCGGAGAGCGAAAGTTCGGCGCGGCGAGTAACGTGTGCGTTGGCGACGGCGTTGGCGATGTCAGCAGCGCGTTGCGGATCGGTCGAGCGGACCAAGACCGAGATAATGCGCGAGTCGCGCTCCTGCACCACGGTGAGCTTGCCGTAGAGGTTATTCAGCACCGTCTCGTCGATACTTGCAGGCGCAGAACCTCTGCCCAACAATTGGCTAATCACGCCAAGGGGAGAAAAGCCGCCGTCACCGTTACCGTTGAATTCGGCTTCCGAGCGCAAATTCAAGCGGTCGATGACGCGCAACAAGGTGTCGCGCGACTTGATGAGTTCGATCTGACTTGAAACAACCCCAGCTTCGCCGCCGGTAAGAACCGGAGCCTGTTCGTTGGCGCTGCGCGTATAGATGTTGCTGCGGGGCTCGACGAGAATGGAGGCGGAGGATTCATAAAGTCGTGGCGAGAACATCAGCAGCACATAGGCGCCGGCAAGCAGAACCAAAGTAACAAGGATGATGCGCGGCAGTCGCTTGACGACAGCGCCGAGCAGTCCACTCACATCGATGCGGGTATCCCGCATCATTTGCGACTCATATGCCATCGGCGTTCCTCGTTTACTTGAACGAGTTATGCCCCTCACGTGGTAAGCAATCCGTTAAACGAGTTGCAGAGCGCAACAATACGCTTCGGCACGCAGCAATTTATTAACCATAGGATCGGACACTGCAGCCATTCTCATGTGCGCGGGATTGCAATGCGCTGGCTGCCTATTCTCACCATAGCCTTGACCCTGCCTATGGCGGGCTGCGCCTCGACGCGCCCTGCCACTTATCTGGTCGAAACCAAAGGGCCATATCAGCTCGACACGGGCGATACGGTTCGCGTCAGTGTTTATGGCGACGAGGAACTGAGCGACACCTACAGGATCAACGATAGCGGCGCGATCGCCTTCCCTCTCGTCGGGCAGGTGCAAGTGCGTGGCGCAACGACCAACACGGCTGCCGACAGGCTCGCCGGCGCACTGGCCAACGGTTATATGCGCAACCCTGACGTGGCTGTCGAAGTGGCTGAATACCGCCCATTCTTCATTCAAGGCGAAATCGGCAATGCGGGGCAGTTCCCCTATGTCTTCGGCATGACGGCGCGTTCGGCCATCAGCGTTGCGGGCGGCTTCACCGACACGGCCGATCGCAACCAAGTCGTCGTTTACCGTCGTCAAGGAAATCAGATGGTTAAGGGCAGCGTCAATCTAGACTTCCCCATCTTTCCCGGTGATACCATCGTTGTTCAGGAGCGCTGGTTCTAACGGAGTTTGTTGATGGCGGCCCGCACACTCCGCATCCTGCAGGTGATGCGGGCGCCTGTTGGCGGACTTTTCCGCCATGTTGCTGATTTGACCCGCGCCTTGGCAGCCAACGGGCACCAAGTCGGGCTGGTCGTCGATAGCCTTGCCAATGACGCCCAGACCGAGGGTAAGCTCCAGGCGCTGCTGCCGCGTGTAAGTTTGGGCATCCACCGCTTTGCGATGCCTCGCGTGCTGGGCCGAGGTGACCTTCACACCCCTCTTGCCGTGCGCAAGCTGGCAGTTGAACTCGATATCGACGTGCTGCATGGCCATGGCGCCAAAGGCGGGTTCTATGCCCGGCTGGCGCGACTGGGCGGCGGTAAGGCGATCGCGATCTATACCCCGCACGGAGGCGTGCTGCACTTCAGCAAGAGCTCGGCGTCCGGGCGGTTGTTTCACCGGCTGGAACGCTGGCTGATGCGGCAGACGGCAGCGATCATCTTTGAAAGCCAATATGCCAAGACGACTTATGCCAATCTGATCGGCGCACCGGATTGTCCGACCGAAGTGATCCACAACGGCTTGCAGCCGGAGGAGTTCGAGCCTGTCAGGCATGCTCCAAATGCTGCGGACTTCGTGTTCGTGGGTGAGTTGCGGGACCTCAAGGGCATACACGTGTTGGTGGAGGCGCTTGCTGGCGTGACCCGTCCTGATGGCAGCGGAGCCAGTCTGGTGATGGCGGGTGACGGTAGCGCAAGGCAGGCGCTGGAGGCGCAGATCAGACAGCTTGGGCTGGGCGACCGCGTCAGCCTTCTCGGAGCGCAACCGGCCCGGCCGACCTTTGCCAAGGGACGCATCGCCGTCGTGCCGTCCTTGGCCGAGTCCCTGCCCTATATTGTCCTCGAGGCGGCAGCGGCGAGACTTCCAGTCATTTCGACGCGCGTGGGCGGTATACCGGAAATCTATGGGCCGACATCGGCGAGTCTTGTTGCGCCAAGTGATCCGGTTGCGCTGCGCATTGCCATGCAAAAGGCCCTCTATGATCCTCAATCTGCGGCAGAGGAAATGGAGCAGCGCCTTACGTATATTGCCGAGCACTTCTCGATCGAGCGAATGGTCTCGCGGATCGAAGCCCTATACTTTGGGGCGATGACGAAAGCTTGAGGCGTAAGCTTCACCGACTTTAAACCCCTTAAGGTCAGAATGCCGGCACGAGTTTCGTACCCGGTAGCGTCCCCATGTTTCGCGTCGACCCAAAGCAGGCTGTTCTCGAGCATGTATCCAAGCAGAGCATTGCTGGAGCGGAACGTCGTGCGCTGTCGCCCGAAGCGGAGGCCATTATCGCAGCCCCGGTCGAGCCGACCCTGTCGGGCGCAGTGGTCGTGGGGGTAGCGCAAGCTATTGAGGCCGTGTTGTTGGCGGCTCTCGGTTACGGCATTTACGAGTATTTCGTGGAGCTGGGCACGCCAGCCTTCTATGTACCGGTGATCCTGTCGGCGAGCTTGTTGGCCAATATCCTCTTCAACGCTGCCCGCACCCACCGGATTGCGGCTTATCGCACCCTGTTCAGCCAAATGGGCCGAGTCCTTGCCGCCTGGGCGATCGTGGTAACGGTGCTTGCCGTTGGGATCTTCTTTTTCAAGGCGGCGGACCTCTTCTCCCGGCTGTGGCTTGCGAGTTGGTTCATCGGCGGCGCGGCTCTGCTTATCGCCTACCGGTTGGCCTTGCGCGCAGTGGTGATGCGCTGGACCGAGCAGGGCCGGTTGCGGCGCCGCACTGCCATTGTCGGCGGCGGCAAGGATGCCGAGGTGCTGATCGGCCAGGTTCGCTCCGGCGCAAGCAACGACATCACCCTGCTCGGCTTGTTCGACGACCGTATCGACGACCGTTCGCCCGAGCAGGTCGCTGGCGTCCCAAAGCTGGGGAAAGTGGCTGACCTCATCGAATTTGCCCGGCGCACACCGGTTGATCTGGTGGTGGTTTCGATGCCGCTTTCGGCGGAAAAGCGCGTGCTCGACATGTTGACCCAGCTGTGGGTCCTGCCGGTGGACATTCGGCTTTCGGCGCATATGAGCAAGCTCAAGTTCACCAACAGAGCCTATTCCTATGTGGGCGATCTGGCCGTGTTCGACATGGCCGACCGGCCGATCTCGGACTGGAACTTGGTGTTCAAATGGGTGTTCGACAAGCTCGTGGCGCTAACCGCGCTGATCCTGTTGTCGCCCGTGATGGTCGTGACAGCCATCGCCATCAAGCTCGAGAGCCGAGGGCCGGTGTTTTTTATGCAGAACCGGCATGGCTTCAACAACGAGCTGATCAAGATCTACAAGTTCCGCTCGATGCGCACGGACATGCTGGATGCCGGTGCGGCCAAGCTGGTGACCAAGGACGATCCGCGCGTGACCCGCGTCGGCAAGTTCATCCGCAAGACCTCGATCGATGAATTGCCGCAGCTGTTCAACGTGCTCAAGGGCGAGCTGTCGATCGTCGGACCGCGGCCGCATGCGCTGCAGGCCAAGGCCGACAACAAGCTCTATTACGATGCCGTGGAAGGGTATTTCGCCCGCCATCGCGTCAAGCCCGGCATGACCGGCTGGGCGCAGATCAATGGTTGGCGCGGCGAGACCGACACGATCGACAAGATCATGCAGCGTGTGAACCACGACCTTTATTACATCGATCACTGGTCCATCTTGTTCGACCTCTACATCGTCGTGATGACGCCGGTGTCAATGGTGGTCAAGAACGAGAATGCGTATTGACTGCAACGACGTTAGGGGGCGATCCGGGGGCGCTTGGCCCGGCGTTCGTGCGGGCTCGGGCGATGTGGCTGCTCGACATCATGGTGGCCGTTTGGATATTCACTGGCGGTTTGGTGTTTGTGGAGCCCTCGCCCTATGAGCTGAGCTTTCTGGCTGTGTTGCCGGTGGCGTTCCTGGCTGGCATGGGACTGTATCGCTCGACCTTTGGTCTTTTTGCGATCCTCATCGGGTTCACGCCTTTTGCGTTAATCGCCGTGTTCCAGGTGCGGTTTACGCCGATCAGCGACGCGCTGATCTTTTCGCTGGTGACGGTTTTCCTGATGGTCACGGCCTGTTTCGCCGCCAATTACGTGGCCGAGGATACCGAGCGGCGGATGGGCATTGTCATGCGGGCCTACACCTGGGCAGCGGTGTTCTGCGCGTGCCTGGGGACCCTAGCCTATCTGGGGCTTATTCCCGGTGCCGACATGTTCGTGCTTTATGGCCGGGCACGCGCGACGTTCAACGACCCCAATGTGTTCGGCCCGTTTCTCGTGCTGCCTGCCATGTTTGCCCTGCAGCGCCTGCTCCTCGGCCGGGGCAAGGTTCAGGTCTATGCCGGCATTGTCTACATGATCCTGTTCATCGGCGTATTCGCCAGTTTCTCGCGCGCTGCCTGGGGGCATTTTGCCCTTTCCTCGGTCATGGTGCTGGGCCTTTGCTTTTGGCTGGAAGCAGACGCGCGTGACAAGGTGCGCATCATGATCATGTCGATCGTGGGCGCAGGCATGCTGATCGTTTCGCTGGCGGGACTGTTGAGCATTCCATCGGTCTCGGCGCTGTTCGAGGTGCGCGCCGCTGGGCAGAACTACGACGAGGGCGAGACGGGGCGCTTCGGGCGGCAAGGCTATGCATACGATCTGGCCTTAGCCAACCCGCTGGGGATTGGTCCCGGTGAGTTCCGCAACCTTCGTGTGCGAGAGGAGCCGCACAACGTTTATGTGTCAGTGCTGCACGTCTATGGCTGGGGCGGCGGAGGCCTCTATTACCTAATGGTGCTGCTGACCCTTTGGCGCGGCATGGCGGCGCTGACGGTCAACTCGCGGTACCGGCTGGTGATGATCCCGCTAATGTCGACCTATGTAATGCTGGTGGGGGAGTCGGCCATCATCGATAGCGATCATTGGCGGCACTACTTCCTGATCGTCGGCCTGATCTGGGGCGTTGCCAGCGCCATCAACAACCATCCGGTGCGCACGAGGCGGCAGCCTCACCTGCTGCTCTAGCGTGGATAGCGCTTGGCCAGCTCTGCCGTTCCCGCGGCGAAACCACCGGCGTGCTGCCGAGCTAGTGCGGTTTCGCCATGCGAGCCAATCCAGGCCAGAAGAGCCATGCGGCGCAGCAGGATCATGGTATCGAGGGAAGCGATATCATCGGGGTGCAATGTGCGGATACTGGTGTAGCCTTGAAGCCATGCGGCCCTGAGCTCCGCAACGGCAGGATGAGTTTCGTGAAAAGAGATTGCCGCGGCGAAGTCGTAGGTGAACCAGCCAAAGCCGCAATCATCGAAGTCGATCAGCGTGGTGCGGGTGCCATCAACCAGCAGATTGCCCAGCCGCATGTCGGCATGAATGAGGCCGAAGCGGTCGGGCGCCTTGCCGTATTGCGCCAAGGAACGCCCAAGTGCCTCTCCGGTTTGCTCCAAGAGCTGGCAGATGCCTTCATCGACGCCCGGAGCCTTGCGCCAATCACCCCAAAGACCGTTTGACGGCAGGATGGTCTCGGCGGTCCACTCGGGCCGCCAAAAAATTAGCGGACGCGGCCATGTAGTCGCATGGGTGTGCAAAGTAGCTGCGTACACGCCAAGTGAGCGGAAAAGGCTGGTTTGGTCCTGGTCCAGGTTTGGTTCGGTGCCGTCAGCATAGTCGAACAACACGGCCGAACGGCCTTCCCCTGCGAGCGTCTGGAAATACTGAAGGGCCCTACCGTCCAACCCCGGCGCAAGAGAGGGAATGGGCAAGTCGGTGTCGCGCCCAAGCGCAGCCAGCCAGGCGAGTTCGCTTTCAATGGAAGCCCGGGACTGGTATCCAGGACGATGAACCCGCAAGCAGTACCGGGCACCGGATGGCGCCTTAACTGCAAAGGTCTGGTTTTCGGAATGATTGATCAGCCGAACCATTGCGCCTGACAGGCCAGGCCAAAGCTGCAGGGCTGGTTGAACGCCGGCCTCGTCCAAAGCCACCAAGCGATCTGGCACCGAGCAGGACTCACGAAGTGGAGGAATGATGGTCGGAGCGGCCGGATTTGAACCGACGACCCTTTGTCCCCCAGACAAATGCGCTACCAGGCTGCGCTACGCCCCGACTGGTCGGAGACATAGAGAAAGCAGAGTTTCGGCGCAACCCTGATTTTTGGCGCCCTGTCGACAAACGGCGTTTTTGATTGACCATAGGTTCGCCTGACGACAGAGCCGGCGCGCAGCGATACCTCCTCTATGCTGCAGCGATGCTTCGCACCGGAAGAGGAGCAAAGTCCTGCAGCCTAGTGGTGCAAGCGGCGTAGAAGGCGCTGAGTGCGGGATCGACCTCGTTTGCCGACCCTAAGCACGACAGGATTTCGTCAGCGCCGGACCCTCCCTCCGTCAAGGCAGTAAGGAGAGCCCCGTGTAGTGCGGACAGCTTTGTGAATGCTGGCGTTGCAGCCAATTCTGCAGGGCCGACGAGCAGGTAGATCGGCTCCGGCGCGCTGACTCCTTTGAGAGGGACTTGGCCGGCTGGAAGGCAGGCGAGTTCGGGAACTGCGGCACGGGTTTCGGCGGTAATCAGGATATCATAGGCGACGATCTTGCAGGCGCTTTCCAGGCGGCTGGCGAGATTGACCGTTTCGCCAATGCAGGAATAGTCGAAGCGCTGCTCGAAGCCCATATTGCCGACGAGGGCTGGGCCGGTCGCAAGGCCGATACCGATGGAAATAGCCTCGGCCGCCGGTTGGCTGGCATTGAGTTGGCGCAGGGCCAGGCGCATGTCGAGCGCGGCTTGGCAGGCCATCAATGGATGGCGGGGCACGTCGGCCGGGGCGTTCCAGAACGCCATGACGGCATCGCCCATGAATTTGTCGATCGTGCCGAGGCGACCGACAATGGCGGAGCCAAGGGCGGCAAAGAGGCGGTTGAGGATAGTGACGAGTTCGGCCGGTTGGGTGCGCTCGCTCAGGGCCGTGAAATTGCGCACATCTGAAAACATGATGGTGACCTCACGCACATCTCCGCCCAGCTTGAGCAGGCTTTCATCGGCTTCGAGGCGCGTGAGCAAGGATGGCGCGATGTAATGCGCGAAGGCGCGGCGGATGCGGCGCTTGTCGGCGTTGGTGACGGCAAACTGAAAGAAAGCCATAGCCGCATAGGATACCAGGGCGGCAAATAGCGTGAAGCTTGGATCTAGCAGAATACCGTATTGGCTGAACGCAAACCAACCTGCGGCAGTCGCTATCGAAGCGATCATGAGGGAAAACATAAGGCCGATGATCGGGCCGGTGAGGAGGATCACCAGCACAATTGCCGCAGCGCTGAGAGCGATCAGCAGCAGTTCGAGGCCGCCAACCCAATCGGCACGATGCAGGAACGTGCCGGTGAGCATCTGTTCCAATGCCTGAAAGTGGATCGAAACGCCGGGAACTGCTTCGCCGAGTGGCGTAGCGCGGATGTCGAGCAGCCCGGTGGCCGAGGCGCCGACAAGGACGATATGGCCAGCGAGTTGCGGCGCCAGTTGCAGGTAATTGTCGGCGAGGAGGTCCTTGGCAGAGACATAGGCCTTGTCGGGCAGTGGTCGATAGTAGAGCCACATTTCGCCTGAAGGTCCGGTCGGAATCATCAAATCGCCTACACGGATACTCTCGACGGTACCGGCGCCGGCGCTGTCGCCGAGGACAACGAGGGTGGAGGCGCTTTGTGCGACGCGCAAGGCCTCGAGCGACAAGGTCGGCAATAGCGCCGTTCCGGTGGACCACAGCAAAGGCAAGCGCCGGGCGATGCCTGCTCCGGCCCGGTCCAGGCTGGCAACGCCGAGGCCGGTCGCGGCACTGAGCAGGGTTGGAAGTGGCGCGGCCACACCGTCCAGTTGTGGCAGATGCGGCAAGGGATCGGCGCCGGTCATCGCAAAGCCGGCTTTGGGCGTGGGCGCCGGAGCGCCCAGAACAGCGCGGCTCAGGACAAGAATACTGGGCGCCCGTGCAAGCGCTTGGGCGAACAGTTCATCCGGGCTGCCTTGTTGCCCGCCTGGGGAGGCTATCCGGTCCGGCTCGGCAAAGAGCACGTCGAAGGCAACAGCTACGGCGCCGAGTTCAGTCAAGCGCGTGGTAATTCGTGCCATGATATCACGCGACCAAGGCCATTGCCCCAGTTCGGCGAGCGAAGCTTCGTCGATGTCGATGATACGCAGGGGCAGATCGGCAGGTGCTGGACGCGGCTGGACCTGCTGGAACACATCGAACGTGGTTTCCCGGGCGACAACGACCGGATAGGGGTCGGCTGCGCGCAGGGCGATCAGTCCGGCGATGAGGACGGCGCCGAACAGGACTGCTCCGAGCCGCCGCTTCCACATCGGGCTAGTTCATGGAGCCGACGGCATGGGCCCGCATGGGAATGGGCGCATGCGAGCGCACGCGCACATCGCGGCGGAAATCGCTGGGGGACATGCCTGAAATCTTGCGGAACGACTTATTGAACGCGCTGAGCGAACCAAAGCCGCTATCCATCGCTACCTGTAGCACATTGATGTCATCGAGCATCAGAATGGCTTGGGCATAGGATAGGCGCATCAGATTGACGTAGTCGTTGAGCGTCATGCCCGTCGACTTCTTGAAAACGTTCATCGCGTATTTCGGGTGCACCGAGGCGGCAGTGGCGATGTCGGTGCAGTCGATGTCCTCGCGGAAGTTCTCGGCGATGAACTCGCACATGCGCACGACGATGGGCGAGGAATGATGGTCCAGTCCATCGACAGCGCTGGATACAGCGGCTGGACCAAGCAGCAGTTCGTAAGGATCAAAGCGTACGCGCTCGATGCGCAGCAGCAGTTCATCCACAGCCATTCCGGCCTTCATGGGGTCGCCGGAGCGGGCATAATCGTTCCATCGCGCGAAATTGATGGCATCGGAAGCATCGGTTGCGCGGGTGACGAGGGTCGCACCCTGCATGAGCTTGGACTGCACATCCTGCGGCAGGCGCAGGCGGAAGAAGTGGACAAGCGGCAAATGCCCACCGGCATAGACCAGATCATCTGAAGCATCATTGAGACAGTGGGGCAAGCCACCCCAGAAAAGGGCCATTTCCCCAGCTTTGAAGCGCACGGAATGCCCGCTCATGCGGTAATTGGCCCAACCCTGGACAATATAGTTTACCTCAACCTGAGCATGCCAATGCGCGGCCCTCATCACGCGCGGAGACGAATGAAACATGTTCAGTTCGGTCGGAAGCCGCTCTACCCCATTGGCCTCAGGCTCGTAATACATCCGGTCCGCCATCTTACTTTCCGCCAACTCCCGATACCGATTTAATGCGACGGCATCTTAATTTCAGTTAGCTTAGGAAGCGCTCAACATAAGAGCAAATGAAAAGGGAGGACTACAATGAACCGCATTGCTTCGCGGCGTGGACTTATGCTCGGCCTGGCTCTGGCTGGCGTCAGCCTGGTGAGCGTCGCTGCCGCCTCGGCCGGCGAAATCTCCGTCTGGGTCTGGGACAAGGCATTCAACGGCGACACGATGCGCGAGGCAGGCGCGATCTATACGGCCGACCATCCAGATGTGACCGTCAATGTGGACGACACCGCCAGCCAGGACGACATCCGTGCCAAGCTGCAGACCCAATTGCTTGCGGGCAGCACCGAAGGCCTGCCTGATATCGTGCTGATCCAGGACGACGTCGCCCAGAAATACCTGCAGTCGTTCCCCGGTGCCTTCGAGCCGCTGTCGGACCACATCGATATGGCCGCCTTTGCACCCTACAAGGTTGCGGCAGCTACATTTGAAGGCAAATCCTATTCCGTGCCCTTCGACTCGGGCGTCACCGGGTTGTTCTACCGCTCGGACTACCTTGAGCAGGCCGGCTTCACCGCTGCGGACCTTGAAAACATCACTTGGGACCGCCTCATCGAAATCGGCACCGAAGTGAAGGCAAAAACCGGCAAGCAACTGCTCGACTTGGACCTCGCCGACTCAGGCCTCATCCGCATGATGATCCAGTCTGCTGGCGCCTGGTATTTCAACGAAGACGGCAGCCTGAACATTGTTGACAATGCGCCCCTCAAGAAGGCGCTCGAGACCTATGCCAAGTTCTACCAGGCGGATCTCGTGAAGCCGGTTTCCGGCTGGGCCGAGTATACTGGCGCCTTTACCTCGGGCGAAGTGGCGGTTGTTCCTGTTGGCGTCTGGATCACCGCGACCATCAAGGCTAATGCAGACCAGTCCGGAATGTGGGGCGTTGCGCCCACGCCGCGTCTCGACATGGAAGGCTCGATCAATGCGTCCAATCAGGGCGGCTCGAGCTGGTTTGTGCTGGCATCGTCGGATAACAAGGAAGAAACCATCGACTTCCTCAAGACCGTCTGGGCCAGCGATGTCGATTTCTACCAGGACATCCTGATCAAGCGCGGCGCCGTCGGCTCGCTGCTCGCAGCGCGTGAAGGCGAAGCCTACAAGGCAACCGACGAGTTCTTCGGCGGTGCGCCCGTTTGGCAGAATTTCTCGACCTGGCTCGGCCAGATCCCGGCTGTCGACTATGGCGTCTTCACCGCCGAAGTAGACTCTGCCGTGCAGGCGCAGTTGCCCACGATCATCCAGGGCGGCGACATCGACGCGGCCCTGCAGGCCATCAACGACCAGGCCCAGCAGCAGATGCAGTAATCCTCCCGGATGGGGGCGGGCTCCGGCCCGCCTCCGAACCGGGCGCATGGAGGTGCGCCTGGGTTTTCCGGCAATGATGATGCAACTGCACCAGGGAGGGTGTTGAATTGGCACAGGCGCGACTTGACCGCAGGGAACAGCTAACGGGTTGGGCATTCATCGCCCCTGCCCTGATTTTGCTCGGCCTGTTCATGCTCTACCCTATTATCTGGTCGCTCTGGATGAGCTTCCAGGTCGGCAAGGGGATGAACCTCAGCTTTGGCGGCTTTGCCAATATCGTGCGGCTGACCAAGGACCCGGTCTTCCTGCGTGCGCTCGGCAATACCTTCACGTTCTTCATTATCCAAGTGCCGATCATGATCACACTGGCGCTGCTGTTCGCGGTGGCGCTCAATGATTCCACGCTGCGCTTCCGCGGCCTGTTCCGCACCGCGATCTTCCTGCCTTGTGTCACATCGCTGATTGCCTATTCGACGCTGTTCAAATCGATGTTCGCAGTCGATGGCGTGGTGAACCAGTCCCTAATGGCGCTCCATCTCGTGAATAGCCCAATCCCATGGCTCAGCGACCCGTTCTGGGCCAAGGTCTTGATCATCCTCGCCATCACCTGGCGCTGGACTGGCTACAACATGATCTTCTACCTTGCGGCTCTGCAGAACATCGACCGCTCTATCTACGAAGCGGCGCGGATAGACGGCGTGCCGGCTTGGGCGCGCTTCCGGTACCTGACTATTCCGATGCTGAAACCCGTCATCCTGTTCACCACGGTGATCTCCACCATCGGGACGCTGCAACTGTTCGACGAGGTCTACAACCTTACGGCCGGCAATGGCGGCCCCTCGGATTCGACGCTGACGCTGTCGCTTTATATCTACAATCTCACCTTCAAGTTCATGCCCAGTTTTGGCTATTCGGCGACTGTGTCGTGGGTGATCGTGCTGGTGGTGGCCATCCTCAGCCTCATCCAGTTCTTTATCGCACGTGATCGGAGGCGCGCATGAGCGTTACCCCAGCAACACTAGGCAGCCACGCCGAAGGGGCTCGCGCCAGGACGCGCACTCGCGCACCAGCTGACCCGCTACCGATGCTCCGGCGGGCGCTCGTCTACGTCCTTTTGTCATTTGCGGCTTTCCTGTCCGTCTTCCCATTTATCTGGATGATTATCGGGGCGACCAACAGGTCAGCTGACATCATCCGGGGCAAGGCGAGCTTCGGCACACACCTGTTTGAGAATGCTGCCACTTTCTTCACGCAGGTCGATGCGGTCCGCGTCTTCTGGAATTCAGGCTTCATCGCCATTGTCGGCACGATCCTGACGCTGCTGATCTCGTCGCTGGCCGGCTACGGCTTTGAGATGTTCCGCTCCCGGGTGCGCGAACGCATCTTCGCGCTACTGCTCCTGCTGCTATCAATCCCGTTCGCGGCGATGATGGTGCCGCTGTTCGTGATGTTCAGCCAAGCCAAGCTGACCAACACGTTTATCGCCGTAATCCTGCCCACGGTCGCATCGATCTTCATTATCTTCTACTTTCGCCAGGCTACGAAGGCATTCCCCAGCGAATTGCGCGACGCTGCCAAGATCGACGGGCTCAAGGAATGGCAGATTTTCCTCTTCGTTTATCTGCCGGTCATGCGCTCCACTTACGCTGCTGCAACGATCATCGTGTTCATGGCCAACTGGAACAATTACCTCTGGCCCCTGATCGTGCTGCAAACGGCTGAGAACAAGACGATCACGCTGATCCTGTCTGCGCTGACATCGGCCTATACGCCGGACTACGGCATGATTCTGTTCGGCACGGTTTTGGCCACCCTCCCCACCCTCGTCATATTCTTCCTGCTCCAGCGCCGCTTCGTTGAAGGCATGCTGGGCGCGGTCAAATAAGGTGCAAACAGCATGAGCAGCCTCAAACTGTCGGCCGTGCGGAAGTCATACGGCAAGGTGCAAGTCATCAAAGGCGTTGATCTGGAGATCAAGCCAAAGGAGTTTGTGGTGTTTGTCGGCCCTTCGGGCTGCGGCAAATCCACCCTGCTGCGGATGATCGCCGGGCTCGAGCACATCACCGATGGTGACCTCGAGATCGGTGGCACGCGGATGAACGATGTCGATCCATCCAAGCGCGGCATCGCAATGGTGTTCCAGTCCTATGCGCTTTATCCGCATATGACGGTGCGTGAGAACATGGGCTTTGCCCTGCGTTTTGCGGGCGTTGCGAAAGACCAGATTGCTAGGCAGGTGAACGAGGCGGCGCGTATCCTCGCTTTGGAACCCCTACTTGATCGACTGCCCAAGGAACTTTCGGGCGGGCAGCGCCAGCGTGTCGCCATCGGCCGCGCCATCGTGCGTAATCCGCAGGTCTTCCTGTTCGACGAACCGCTGTCGAATCTAGACGCCGAACTGCGCGTCCATATGCGGATCGAGATCGCCCGGCTGCACAAGGAATTGCAGACCACAATCATCTATGTGACGCACGACCAAGTCGAGGCCATGACGCTGGCCGATACTATCGTCGTGCTGCGCGATGGGCTGATCGAGCAGGTGGGCCGTCCGCTGGAGCTGTACGACAATCCGGCCAATCAGTTCGTTGCAGGCTTTATCGGCTCGCCCAAAATGAATTTCCTGGCGGGCAAGATCGTCGATAAGACAGCGGGCAGCGTCGTCGTGGAATTGCTCAACCACACCAATGTCCGGCTCTCCTTGCCGGTTTCGGGCGGTGCGGTGGGCGAGCAGGTAACGCTCGGCGTCCGGGCGGAACATTTTGGCGAGCCGGGTGCAGGCGACGCGGACATTCGCCTTGACGTGGACGTGGCCGAGCATCTGGGCTCCACCAGCTATGTTTATGCCAGCGCAAAGGGCGAAGCCTTGATCATCGAGCGCGAGGAATCACGCAACGAAATCGGGCAGGATCAGATCGCCGTCTCGATCAGTGCCGAGCGAGCATATCTCTTCGACAGCCAAGGCCAGCGCATCCGTTGATCCTGACTTAGGGTGACCTCCGATTCGCCTACAAATCCGGCGCTCCCTCGGGATTGACCCGAGGGCTACTCGCCACATGTGCCACGCTGATGCAGGTCCTCGGGTCGAGCCCGACAGGAAGCGTGGTTTGTTGAACAGCTCAATGCTCCAATCAGGGGCCTCTAAAGGACTTAATCATGACTTCTAAAATCCGCTGGGGCATTATCGGGCCGGGCAGCATCGCCAAGGCTTTCCAGGGTGGCGTCGCGGGCTCTCGGCATGGCGTGCTTGCCGCTATTGCCACGCGTGATCCGAACAAGCCGAGTCTGGCTACGGACTTTCCTGGCGCACGGATCGTGCACGGCTATGACGCCTTGCTTGCTGATCCGGAAATCGATGCCGTCTACATTGCGGTGCCCCACACCGGCCACGCAGAATGGGCCATCAAGGCGGCAGAAGCGGGCAAGCACGTCTTGGTCGAAAAGCCCTTCGCCTTGTCGGCTTTCGAAATCGATGCCGTGTTCCACGCGCACCGCAAGGCCGGGACTTTTGCGGGCGAGGCATTCATGTATCGCTTGCATCCGCAAACGGCAAAGCTGGGCGAGTTAATCCGCTCCGGTGCGATCGGCGAAGTGCGGATGATCCAGTCAAGCTTTGGCTTCTCAATGGGCAAGTTCCAGCCGCAACACCGACTGTTTGCCTCAAGCCTTGCAGGCGGCGGCATTCTGGATGTCGGAGGCTATCCGGTATCCATGTCGCGCTTCATTGCTGGCCAGGCCATGGGCAAGCCGTTCGCCGACCCAATCAAGGTCGCGGGCACGGCCAAGCTTAATGCTGAAGGGACGGACGATTGGGCGGCAGCCGTGCTTACCTTCGAAAACGGCATCGTGGCACAGGTTTCCTGCGCCGTGATGGCAAATCTCGACAACGTGCTGCGCATCCATGGCTCGGAAGGACGGATCGAAGTGCCGGATTTCTGGTTTGCCGGCGGCGACCGCAATAGAGGCGTTGGCCGCATCGACATAATCAAAAACGGCCAAACTGAAACGATCAGCGTCGGCGAGGAGCGTCACGTTTATTCGTTCGAAGCCGATGCTGCCGCCGAAGCGATCTTTGCCAAGCGCAATGAATTGGCGGCGCCAGGGATGAGCTGGGCGGACAGCCTGGGCAATGCGCGGGTGCTGGACGCCTGGCGCAAGGATGCGGGGATCGAGTATTCGGTCGAGAAGTCGTCTTCGCGCATCAACACGCTCGACAACCGCAAGCTCGGACCCAACCAGGGCCCTATCCCCAAGCGCTCTATTCCAGGCTTGGACAAGCAGGCTTCGGCCGTGGCCTTAGGCTTCGAGGATTTTCGATCCTTTGCCTCGGGCGCCATCCTGCTTGATGGCTTTTGGGAGCGCGGCGGCAATATCTTCGACACGGCTTTCGTTTATGGCTCCGGCTACACTGAAAAGCTGTTCGGCGAATGGCACACCAATCGCGGCACGCGCGAAGGTGCTGTGCTGATCGGCAAGGGTGCGCATACCCCGCTGTGCTATCCAGATGTGATCGGCAAGCAATTGACCCAGTCGCTGGACCGGCTGCAGACGGACTATGTCGATGTGTATTTCATGCACCGCGACAATCTTGAGGTGCCTGTTGGCGAGTTCGTCGACGCAATGGATGCCGAGGTCAAGAATGGCCGCATTCGTGGGCCGTTCGGCGGTTCGAACTGGACCAAGGAGCGGTTCGACGAGGCGGTTGCCTATGCCGAGCGCACGGGCAAGACCAAGCCGATGGCGCTGTCCAACAATTTCTCACTGTCGGAAATGCTGGTGCCGATCTGGGACGGGTGCGTCACGGCGTCATCGGACGAGTGGAAGCAGTGGTTCGACGACCGCCAAGTGACCAATTTTTCTTGGTCCAGCCAAGGCCGCGGCTTCTTCACGGACCGGGCCGGACGCGACAAGACCGACAACGAGGAACTGGTTCGCTGCTGGTACAATGACAAGAACTTTGCCCGCCGCGATCGCGCGATCGAGCTGGCTGAGAAGCTTGGCCACAGCCCAATTCATGTGGCGTTGGCATTTGTATTGGCACAGCCCTTCCCGTCCATCCCGCTCATCGGGCCACGGACACTGGGCGAGTTGGACGACAGCCTCAAGGCGTTCGACATCCGGCTGACGCCGGAACAGGTGAGGTGGTTGGATAACGGCTGAGGGGCCGGCACTTTCGGCATTTCACTGCAGCTTCCACCCACGATGTCATCCCGGCGCAGGCCGGGATCCATCTCGAGATCGCTCCACAACCGCAAGGTGAATCGTACCGCACCACGAACCCCCACCCAATCTCCCCCTGGTAAGGGGGAGGAGGCCATCGCATGTGTAGCACCATGGTAGTTTAGCCCCGATCTGTCCCTCCCCCTACCAGGGGGAGGCTAGGTGGGGGTTCTCTAAACGAACAAAAATGTATCCATCTTCTCCCCCCACCTTCCACCTCCACTATCCTCCCGCCCATCACCCCGGAATGACGGGCGGCGCTGCAGCGACCAGTGGCCGGGGTGATGCCATCGCGGGAGCGTCGCTGCTCCTTCGGGTTCGAGTTGCGGCCGTAGGGGACGAGCGATCCCCTGCGCGGCTCCCCAACCACTCCAAAAATTGGCAGCCCCGGGACGATTACCGTCTCACATACTACAAACCTAAGAGGCGATAGCCGTCTCGGGGTCCGCACGTTCTCATGACAACCGCAAGGCAGGCGGCGCTTTGGCACGCACCAACCTTCTTCATTGTTCAACAAAGATGCACAGTTACCTGCGTGTGTCTCCTTGCGGTGCGTTTCGGGCTGCCCTATCTTCCACACTGCAGGACGCAAGTTCTGCGATGTTCTCAGGGCGGGGCGCAATTCCCCACCGGCGGTAAGGCGGCGACGCCAAGCCCGCGAGCGCTTCGCGCAAGCGAAGGTCAGCAGATCCGGTGTGATTCCGGAGCCGACGGTATAGTCCGGATGAAAGAGAACGGGATCAACGCTGGCTTGCCAGCGTCCGCGTTTCTTTGCGGGCGTTTGCTCCAGTGACTTCCCGTAACCCTGAGGAAACTGGTTACGGAAAGGATTTCATATGAACCAGATTTCCTCGACACCTTCCAACAACGCCACACTGGGCGCGGCCCTCATGGTGATTGCGAGCCTCGCTTTCGCCGGCACCAATGTGCTTCAGTCTATCCTGCCATGGCAGTACGGTGTGAGTTCTACCGGCATGGCGTTCTGGCAATATGTCATCGCCTCGGTGCTGGCCTTGCCGCTGATCCTGCGCATCGGCGTCCATAATCTGCGCACTAAGAAGCCACTGGCTCACGAGGTACGGGCCTTCGTGTCTGCATTGGGCGTCCACGTGTTTGTCTATGGCTTCGCCTCGGGCGTGCCGATCTGGCAAATGGTCACCCTGCTGGCCACTGGCCCGCTGTTCATCATCCTGGGATCGACATTGTTCCTCCACGAACGCGCGACGCCGCAGCGGCTTAGCGCGGCTCTTGTCGGCTTTGTCGGCGCCATCATCATCTCGGGGGTCGGATCGGAGAGCCTATCATGGGCGACGCTAATCCCCATTACGGCGGCCGCTCTATGGGCCACAACGGACGTTCTGACCAAATACCTGGCCCGGCAGGAATCGCCCGAGACCATGACGATCTCCTTGCTGGTGCTGATGACGCCCAATCATTTGCTGATCCTCCTAGCCGTCAATGCTTTTGCCTGGCTGCTGCCCAGCGGGATTGCAACGGGCTTCCCGTTCGCCCTCCCTTCGGGCAACGGACTGCTGCTTTTGCTGCTGCTCGGCGCCCTTACGGCATTCGCGCAATATCTGCTCAGCTTCGCCTACAAGGTGGCTGATGCGACGTATCTGCAGCCCTTTGGCGATCTCAAGGTGCCGCTGAGTGGCTTGCTCGGCTGGATTTTCCTGTCCCAGGTTCCGGGCATATTGTTCTGGCCAGGCGCCGTTCTGATCCTTGGGGCGTCCAGCTATATCCTCTGGAGCGAGTCGCAAAAACCGGAGCGCCTGAGCTTCGCCTGAGTGTCCGTTTAAACGGCGACCCACGCCTGCTCGCGATGGCTTTGCGCCATTGCGTGCACGGCACGCTCAATTTGAAGCCCCGCTTCGAAGTCAACGATGCGGGCTTCTTCACCCCCGATCTTCCGCAGCAGTTCATGACACTCGATGATCTTGAGGTCGTTGAAGCCAAGCCCGTGCCCGGGCGCGGGAATGAACCGGTCATAGGGTGCATGATGCGGCGCTGAGAGGATTGTGCGGAAGCCCTGCTGGCTCGGCTTGTCAGCGGTTGAATAAAGCTGCAGCTCGTTCATCCGCTCCTGGTCATAGACGATGGCGCCCTGGCTGCCGAAGATCTGCAGGGCAATGCGCCCCTTACGGCCCCAGGCGGAGCGATTGAGCGCCATGACGCCACTTATCCCCTCACCAATCTCGAAGAGTACACTGGCGATGTCGAAGGTCTCCACGTTGCGTCTGGTACCTTCCAGGGTTGGTCGATCGGCATAAGGTTTGGACATCTGTGCAAAGACGCGCGTGGGCGTGCCGAACAGCGCTTGCAGCAAGCTTAGTGGATGTACGCCGAAATCATCCAGCGCGCCGTAGCCGGAACTCGCCTCGCTCTTCCAGTAGAACAGCGCTTCGGGATCGGCCATGAAGTCCTCGTCCATTTCGACGCGAACATGATTGACCCTGCCGATCGTACCGTCCTTGAGGATCGCCTCGATCTGCCGGACCAGCGGGTTCTGGATGTAATTGTATCCGAGCGCCGTGACCTTGCCCGACGCCTGGGCCGCAGTGGCCATGTGCTGGGCATCCTCCAACGCGGGCGCCATCGGCTTTTCGCACCAGACGTGCTTGCCAGCCTGCAGCGCCGCTATCGCCATATTGGCGTGGAAGGCATTGGGCGTAGTGATGGAAACAATTTCGACGTCCGGGTCCGCGATCAAAGCGCGCCAATCGCCTGTCGCCTTCTCGAAGCCGAACTCATCCGCCTTGCGCCAGGCCAGGTCTTCGGTGACCTCGGCCAGATGTACCAGCCGTGGTCGTGCGCAGTCGCCAAACACCGCCTTGACCCCGGTCCAGGCCAGCGCGTGGCACTTGCCCATGTAGCCGGTGCCGATAAGACCTACGCCGATTGATGCGTTCATCCTGTCCTCCCTTGTCGCCATAGCAGTAAGCCATTCAGCGAATCCGCGGAATGGGTTGGGGCCCTTGATTGCGACAATGGATTGGCCATTATGCGATGCGAATGCGAGAGCCCCAATGTCCAACGCCGCCGCCAAAGTGCAGCCTCCGCAGCATTTCGACGCCCTGCGCACTGCTATTCTTGATCGCAAGCACGAACTGCCCAAGCGCCTGACGCAGGTCGCAGCGTATGCGCTCGACCATCCCGATGAGATTGCGTTCGGGACGGCGGCGAGCATTGCCCTCTCGGCCCACGTGCAGCCATCAACGCTGGTGCGTTTTGCCCAGCATTTCGGGTTCGAGGGTTTTTCGGGGCTTCAGTCTGTGTTTCAGGCGCGCCTGCGCGAGCGAAATTCCTCCTATGAGGACAGGCTGCGGCAGCTGGAGGAAAACGGCCCGGCGCTGACAGAGAGCTCAAGCATCTTCAACGGCTTCGTTCTTGCGGCACATCGATCGCTTGATGCGCTGTCGGCGGTTGTCGAGCCCGATAGGCTTGAACGCGCGGTGTCGCTCCTCGCCAATGCCGAAACGATCTACCTGATCGCCAAGCGCCGCTCCTATCCCATCAGCAGCTACATGGCTTACGCCTTCGGCAAGCTCAAAGTGCGATTTCAACTGGTGGGCACGGCGGCCGGGATCGATGAGGACATGCTCGCTATGGCCACGCCCAAGGATGCAGCCTTCGCCATCAGCTTTTCGCCCTACGCTGCGGAGAGTACAGCGCAGGCCCGCTTCATGGCGGCGCGTGGCGTGCCCGTTGTTTCGCTCACCGATTCGGCTTTTTCGCCATTAGCTGAATGTTCCACTGAATGGTTCGAAGTGGTGGAGGCCGACCATGCTGGCTTCCGTTCACTGTCGGCAAGCATGGCCTTTGCCATGGCACTTACCGTCGGCATTGCAGAAGAGCGACGGAGGCGTTGATAGCGACAAGCGGAATACTTATTCCACGTTGACGACACAACAGAACCAATGTTTCATGCGGCCGCCAAGAGCCGCAGGGGGAGGACCGGAGTGACGATTGCGCATCCCGAATACGGGACCAGGCCGCTCGATGTGATCACCATTGGTCGGGCCTCGGTTGATCTTTATGGCCAGCAGATCGGCACAAGGCTCGAGGATATCGGCAGCTTCGCCAAGTCCGTGGGTGGCTGCCCCACTAATATTGCCGTCGGCACAGCTCGGCTGGGGCTTAAGTCAGCACTCATCACGCGCGTCGGCAACGAGCAGATGGGGCGCTTCATTCGCGAGCAGTTGCAGCGCGAGGGCGTGGAAACGCGGGGTATCGCCACCGACCCCAACCGCTTGACCGCGCTGGTGCTGCTTTCGGTCGAGTCCGAAGGTGTCTCGCCGATGATCTTTTACCGTACCGATTGCGCAGATATGGCGCTTTCGGAGGAGGACATCGACGAGGACCTGATCGCCTCGGCCCGCGCCATCGTGGTCACGGGCACGCATTTTTCCCGCCCCAATAGCGAGGCGGCGCAAAAGAAGGGCATCCGGCTCGCCAAGCTGTCCGGCGCACGCGTGGCCTTTGACATCGACTACCGGCCCAATCTGTGGGGCCTTGCCGGACACGACGCCGGGTTCGAGCGCTATGTCGCCTCGGACATCGTTTCGCAGAAGTACAAATCGGTCCTGCCCGATTGCGACCTGATCGTGGGCACCGAAGAAGAGGTGCTGATTGCCTCGGGAGAGAGCGATCTGCTTTCCGCGCTCAGGACCATCCGGTCGATCTCTGGCGCAACCATCGTGCTCAAGCGCGGCCCTATGGGCTGCATCGTTTACGACGGCCCCATTCCCGCAAATCTGGAAGACGGCATTGTCGGCAGGGGTTTTCCGATTGAGGTTTACAACGTGCTCGGCGCCGGCGATGCCTTCATGAGCGGCTGGCTGCGTGGCTGGCTTGCTGGCGAGGCACACGCCACCAGCGCCACTTGGGCCAATGCCTGTGGAGCCTTCGCGGTGTCGCGCCTTCTCTGTGCGCCGGAATATCCGAGCTGGACCGAGCTCAATCACTTCCTTCAAAATGGCAGTCCGGAGCGCGCCTTGCGCAAGGATGCCGAACTCAACCATGTGCATTGGGCCACCAATCGGCGGCGGCAGATCCCGAGCCTGATGGCTCTGGCAATCGACCACCGCAGTCATTTGGAGGAGTTGGCGCAAGGCGATGCGCAGGTCCTTGCGCGCATTCCAGCCTTCAAGGCTCTGGCCGTAAAGGCCGCAACGCAGGTCGCAAAAGGGCAGCCAGGCTTTGGCATGCTGCTCGATGACAAATATGGGCGCGATGCGCTGTTTGCGGCCGGCGCTGAAAAGGATTTCTGGATTGCTCGCCCTATCGAGCTGCCGGGCTCCAGACCGCTGCAGTTCGAGTTTTCCCAGGATGTAGGCTCGCGCATCATCGACTGGCCGGTTGATCACTGCATCAAGGTGCTGTGCTTTTATCATCCGGACGACGAGGCGGACCTCAAGCGCGTGCAGATTGATAAGCTGCGCGCGGCTTACGACGCGGCCCGCAAGGTTGGCCGCGACATCCTGGTCGAGATCATCGCTGGCAAGCACGGCTCTCTCGGCGACGATACGCTCGGCCGTGCGCTGGCCGAGATCTACGATGCTGGGATCAAGCCGGACTGGTGGAAGCTCGAGGCGCAGCCTAGCGAAGCGGCCTGGGAAGAGATCGACCAGGTGATCGAGACGCGCGACCCGTTTTGCCGAGGCGTGGTATTGCTGGGGCTGGATGCGCCGCACGAGGTGCTGCAAGCAGGCTTTGCCAAGGCACGAGGTGCGCGCACAGTGCGGGGCTTTGCCGTAGGCCGGACGATCTTTGCCGATGCCGCCAAGAAGTGGCTGGCTGGCGAAATGAGTGATGAGGATGCCGTGGCTGACATGGCGCGCCGTTTTGGCGCCCTGGTCGAGGTTTGGGAAAGTTTGGGCAAGAGCGCGACGGCCTAAGCGCCCGCGCCCAAGAGGAGGAATGCGGCGATGAGCCAGAAAACCGTTCGATTGACTATGGCCCAAGCCGTGGCGCGGTTCTTGACCATGCAGAAGACCGTGATCGACGAGCAGACCGTGCCGATCTTTGGCGGAGTGTTCGCCATCTTTGGCCACGGCAATGTGGCCGGCATGGGCGAGGCGCTGCATGCCGTCAAGGACACGCTGCCGACGTATCGCGCGCAGAACGAGCAAGGCATGGCCCATGCCGCCATTGCATTCGCCAAGGCGAGCTTCCGCCGCCGGTTCATGGCGTGCACCAGTTCCATTGGCCCGGGCGCGCTGAATATGGTCACGGCTGCCGCTCTGGCCCATGTGAACCGCATTCCCGTCTTGCTATTGCCGGGTGATGTCTTTGCCAACCGCCTGCCCGACCCGGTTCTGCAGCAGGTCGAGGATTTCGGCGACGGCACGGTTTCAGCCAATGATTGCTTCCGCCCAGTCAGCCGCTACTACGACCGGATCACCCGCCCCGAGCAGATCATCCCTGCCCTGCGCCGCGCCATGCAGGTGCTGACCGACCCAGCTGAATGCGGCCCGGTGACGCTCAGCCTCTGCCAGGATGTGCAGGCCGAGGCCTATGATTATCCCGAGAGCTTCTTTGACGAGAAGGTCTGGCACATCCGGCGCGTGATGCCCGATGCCGATGAATTCGCTGCAGCGGCGACCGCACTACTCCATGCCAAGAAGCCGATCATCATTGCCGGTGGTGGCGTGCTCTATTCCGAAGCGAGCCCTGCCCTTCTTCGCTTTGCCGAGCGCTATGGTGTGCCGGTGATGGAAACCCAGGCGGGCAAATCGAGCCTGCCGCATGACCATGATCTCAACATGGGGTCCGTCGGCGTTACTGGTAGCTCGGCTTCCAACACCTTGGCGGAGGAGGCCGATGTCGTGCTGGCTGTCGGCACGCGCCTCCAGGATTTCACCACGGGCTCGTGGGCGATGTTCAAGAACGAGGATCTCAAGATCATCGGGCTGAACGTGCAGCCGTTCGACGCGCACAAGCATCAGGCGCTGCCGCTAGTTGCCGATGCGCGGGCGAGCCTCGATGCGCTTGCAACCGCCCTGACCGGCTGGCAGGCGGACCCGGACTGGACCGCACAGGCCAAGGACGGCAAGGAAGATTGGTTGGCGGCAGCCGATCGTGCCACCGCCTCCACCAATGCCGAACTGCCATCGGACGCCCAGGTGATCGGCGCCGTGCAGCGTGCTCGTGACAACGCCATTCTGGTCTGCGCCTCGGGCGGCCTGCCCGGCGAGTTGCACAAGCTCTGGAAGGCTGGCGCTCCCGGCAGCTACCATATGGAATATGGCTTCTCGACCATGGGCTACGAGATTGCCGGGGGGCTCGGCGTCAAGCTGGCGCGTCCCAGTGACGACGTGGTCGTGATGGTCGGCGACGGCAGCTATCTGATGATGAACTCCGAGATCGTGAGTTCGATCATGCTCGGAGCCAAGCTGACCATCGTCCTGCTGGATAACGCAGGCTTTGGCTGCATCAACCGGCTGCAGATGGCTACCGGCGGCGCCAACTTCAACAATCTATTGAAGGACACGCACCATGTCACTCTGCCCGGAATCGATTTTGCGGCTCATGCGGCTTCAATGGGCGCTATCACACGCAAGGTCGGCTCCATCGGCGAGCTCGAAACGGCATTGCAGGAAAGCGAGGGCAATGACCGCACGACGGTGATCGTGATCGACACCGATCCGCTGATCACAACCGAAGCCGGCGGGTATTGGTGGGATGTGGCGGTGCCCGAAGTAAGCGACCGGCCGCAGGTGAATGCAGCGCGCGAAGCTTATGTGCAGGCGCTTAAAGCGCAAAGGGCGGGGTGAGTTTTGGGAACCGTCCAACCCGGGGTGTCGTCCCGGCGCAGGCCGGGATCCATCCTGAGGTCCCTCCCAGTTTCCTGCTGGCGAAGAAATCTCAAGATGGATTCCGGCCTGCGCCGGAATGACATCGGATGTAGTCGGAAGATGAATTTAAGAAAATGCGGAGCCTACATTGAAAGCCAAACTCGGCATGTCGCCCATCGCGTGGTGGAACGACGATCTGGTGGAACTTAGCGATGATGTGTCGCTGGAAGAATGCCTGCGCCAGTCGCGCTCGGCGGGTTTCACCGGCATGGAGAAGGGCCGCCGCTTTCCCGACGACCCCAATGTCATGCTGCCGATCCTTCGGGCTGCAGATGTGACGCTGTGTGGCGGCTGGTTCTCCGGAACACTGGTCGACGAAGAGCTCTCGGCCAACAAGGACCGCATCGCGCCGATGATCGAACTGTTCAAGGCCGTGAACGCGCCTTGCATCGTTTATGGTGAGGTCGGCCGCTCCATCCAGGGCAAGCGTGAGATCCCGCTGGCGCAAAAGCCCAGGCTGTCCGATGCCGAAATGAAAAGCTATGCCCGCAAGGTCACCGAATTTGGCGAGTGGTGCGCGGAGCAAGGCATGCCCCTCTCCTACCACCACCATATGGCGGCTGTGGTCGAGACGGAAGCCGAGCTCGATGCCTTCATGGCCCATTCAGGCCCGGGCATCCCGCTGCTGCTCGATGCCGGCCACCTCGCCTTTGCCGGTGGGGACGTTCTGCGCGCGATCGACAATCACCACAGCCGCATCAACCATGCTCACGTCAAGGATATCCGCAAATCCGTCGTCGACGGCTTGGATCGGAGCGAGCAAAGCTTCCTTGATGCGGTGGCGCTGGGTGCGTTCACCGTACCAGGCGATGGCTCGCTTGATTTCGGCGCCTTCGTCCAGCGCCTGGCGGACCATGGCTACGAAGGTTGGTTCGTGGTGGAAGCCGAGCAGGACCCTAAAGCCAATCCGCCCTTGCGCATGGCACAAGTGGGCCACGCCGAACTGATGCGCGTCATGACGGCCGCCGGCTACACTGTGGAAACGGAAGGCTTTCCCAAAGGGTGAGCTTTCCCGTACAAGGCCAATCAGGCGCGCATGGAGGATAGCTGATTGGCTTTGAACGGCAACGACGCGAACTGGTTTCGCCCAATGTGGCGGCGAGTTTCCATTACGGTTTTCCTCGCCATCTGGCTGACGTGGGAAATCGTTTGGAACAAGGACCAGTTCTGGGCCTTCCTCGTCGGCTTCGCCTTGCTCTATTCGCTTTACAACTTCTTCTATGCCTTCCCCAAGGAGGAGCCCAAGAATGACAAACCAGCAGAGCCTACGCCTCCGCCCTCTGGCGAAGAAGGGCCTCGTCCATAATGTCACGCCTGCCTCGGCTGGTTGGGACCATGTCGGCTTTGCCCTTCATAAGCTTGGCGAGAGTGAAGTAGCCAGTGGTGAGGCCGGCATCAACGAGCTATGCCTGGTCCTCGTCAGTGGCAAGGCACGCATCTCGATCGACGGCGTGGACCTCGGTGAAATTGGCGAGCGCATGAGCCCGTTCGAGGGCGCGCCTTGGGCGGTTTACGTCCCGATGGGCAGCGAATGGGTAGCGGACGCTGTCACGGATCTGGAATTGGCAGTGTGCGCGGGGCCCGGCGGCGGCGACTATACCGCCCGGATCATTCCGCCCGGCACGCATCCGCGCATCACCCGTGGCACGGGCGCCAATGTGCGCCATGTCTACAACATCATGCCCGAGGATGATGGTGCAGCCAATGCGCTGCTGGTGGTGGAGGTGATCACCCCACAAGGCAACACCTCGTCTTATCCACCGCACAAGCACGACCAGGACAATCTGCCCCACGAAAGCCAGTTGGAGGAAACCTACTTCCACCGGCTCAACCCGCCACAGGGCTTTGCCATGCAACGCGTCTACACCGATGACCGGAGCCTGGACGAGGCGCTGGTAATCGAGGATGGAGATGTGACGCTGGTGCCGCGGGGCTATCATCCTGTTGCGACGACGGCGGGATATGACCTCTACTATCTCAACGTAATGGCCGGCCCCAAGCGTGTGTGGAAGTTCCACAATGCGCCGGAGCATGAGTGGCTGTTGAAGTAGGCGGGACGGGCCTACAGTTCAGTCACAAGGCTATCCCCACGCGAGATGTCATCCCGGGCTCAACCCGGGATCCATCCTGAAATGACCGGACCAACTTATCGCGGAAAGTACGAACCACCTTGCAGAAGTAGATCAATCTCGAGGTGGATCCCGGGTCAAGCCCGGGATGACATGGTGGGTGAACCCATATCGGTAGCGACCTCTACCGCCCCTGAAACACACTCTTATCCGCCAATGCGCCAGTCACTTCACTCACCTTGATCGCGCGACCTTCCTTCACCGAGCGGACTGCAGCGTCGGCCAGCGCCAAGGCGATCAGACCATCAAGACCGCTCGGGTTTGCTGCAGATTTGGTTTCAACAGCGTCTATGAACGTGCTGATTTCCCTGGCATAAGCTTCGGTATAGCGGGTCATGAAGAAGTCGTGCAGCGGTGGCCGCGTATAGCCCTGCGCATTGGCGACTTCGATGGAGACGGGCCGCTGGTTCTCGGCCGCCACGGCACCCTTGGACCCATGCACTTCGACGCGCTGGTCATAGCCGTAAGTGGCGCGGCGCGAATTGGATATCGTGGCGTGCTTGCCGGAGGCCGTCGCCAGCATCACGGAAGCCGAGTCGTAATCCCCCGCCTCCCCGATGGCCGGATCGACCAGCACTGAAGCCTGTGCGCTGACAGTCTCGATCTCCTCGCCCAGCATGAAGCGGGCCATGTCGAAGTCATGAATCGTCATGTCGCGGAAGATGCCGCCCGAGCGCTTGATGTAGTCCACTGGCGGTGCGCCGGGATCGCGCGAAACGATGGTCACCATTTCAACGTCGCCGATCTGGCCTTCGTCGATCGCCTTGCGCATTGCCTGGAAGTGCGGATCAAAGCGCCTGTTGAAGCCGACCATCAAGGTCGCGCCTTCGGCATCAACCACCTTGAGGCAGGCCTTGACGCGCTCGACATCGAGGTCGATCGGCTTTTCGCAAAAGATCGCCTTGCCCGCCTTGGAGAACTGCTCGATCAGATCGGCATGGGTGTCGGTGGGGGTGCAGATCACCACCGCATCGATGTCGGAAGACTGGAGGATCTGCTCTACGCTCCGAATATCGCAGCCATACTGCGTAGCCAGATCGCTTGCCGCCTTCTCGAAGGCGTCGGCAACAGAGACGAGTTGCGCCTTGGGATTGGCGGTGATGGCTTTCGCATGAACCTTGCCAATACGCCCAGCGCCGAGCAGGCCGAAACGAACGGTCATTTTGGTCTCCAGTTTTCGCGCAAGGGAGCGCGCTTATTTTTGATGGTTAGGTTTCCCGGGCGCGTTCCAGGATGCGCTTGCACTCCAGCAGTTCGCGCAGAACATCCGAGAGCTTGTCGCGCGACTCCCGATCAAGCGCCGGGCTGGCCAGCATAACGGCTTCCTCGATCTCTGCCTCGTCGCCTGCGGCCTCGGCCTCCTCGATCATGGGCAGGATGTCTTCGAGCGGCTTGCCTTCGCCGACGGCGATCACATAGCGGCTGCCCTGATCCTTGAGAATGCGCTGGACACCCTTGATGGTAAAGCCCTGATCGTAAAGGAGGTGCCTGATGCCGCGCAGCAGCAACACGTCTTCGGGGCGGTAATAACGCCGACCACCGCCACGCTTTAGCGGCTTTATGGTGTTGAACCGGGTCTCCCAAAAGCGCAGGACGTGCTGGGGCAGGTCCAGCTCTTCGGCAGCTTCTGAAATCGTGCGGAAGGCGTCTGGCGACTTGTCCACGGAGGCTGAGACTCGCTAGGAGAGCTTATTTTCCAGCGCTAACCATAGATTTGTTGATCTTGGACTTCAACACATTGGACGGTTTGAACACAAGAACCTGCCGCGGCAGGATCGGAACCTCTTCGCCAGTCTTCGGGTTGCGTCCAACACGCTCGTTTTTGGAGCGCACCTGGAACGAGCCAAATGAGGATAGCTTAACGTTGGCTCCCTCAATCAGGGCATCGGCGATGAGTTCCAGAACGCGCTCGACCAGTTCCGCAGACTCTGTTCGAGACAGGCCAACCGAGCCGTAGACCGCTTCGGCAAGATCCGCTCGCGTCACTGTCTTTTGCGCCATTCGCACCCCCAATATGCCTGAACGATACCCTTCTCGAACTGCCCGCCATAGGCAGCAGACCCGATCGAAACTGCTATCGGCGCATCCATCGCGGGATGAGCCACACGCGGGAATTCTTCCCTTGGACCAGCGCTTAACACCGGCACCAATCCGTTGTGCCGCTGCGGTTCAGGCGCCAAGTCCTCCACCCAAACCAACACTAACGCCTTGATAGCACTAAGGTCAATGCGTTGCAGGCACTTACCAGCGAATGAGAGAAGCACCCCACGTGAAGCCGCCACCCATGGCTTCTAGCATCACCAGATCACCTGGCTTGATACGGCCGTCCGCCACCGCAACGCTGAGCGCCAGGGGTACTGAGGCTGCCGAAGTGTTGGCGTGGATGTCCACGGTCATGATGACTTTCTCAGATGGCAATCCAAGCTTGTTGCCGGCACCCTCGATAATGCGACGGTTGGCTTGATGGGGCACGAACCAGTCAAGGTCATCCACCGTATAGCCGGCTGTGTCGAGCGTCGAATAGACCACATCGGTGATCTTACCCACTGCATGACGGAAAACTTCGGGCCCTTGCATATGCACGTGCCCGGTGGTTCCGGTCGTGGATGGGCCGCCATCAACGTAGAGCTTGTCCCAATGGTGTCCGTCGGAGCGGAGCGCCGAGGCAAGCACGCCCTGCTCGGGCGCATCGTCGTCGAGTTCCACTTTTTCGAGAACAACAGCCCCTGCCCCATCTCCGAAGAGGACGCAGGTTGTGCGATCAGTCCAGTCTATCAGGCGCGAAAAGGTCTCGGCGCCAATCACCAGCGCGCGGCTGGCTAGGCCGTTTTTCATATAACTATCGGCGGTCACCAGCGCATAAACAAAGCCCGAGCACACCGCTTGGATGTCGAACGCCATACCATGACGCATGCCAAGTTTCATCTGCACGATCGTGGCTGCCGATGGGAAGGTATAGTCCGGTGTGGTTGTTGCAACGACGATTAGGTCAATGTCAGCAGCGGAGACGCCAGCCGACTCCATCGCCTTCTTGGCCGCCTCAAGGGCCAGATCGGATGTATACTGGCCTTCGGCGGCGATATGGCGCTCCTTGATGCCGACGCGTTGTTGGATCCACTCGTCGGAAGTGTCGACCATAGTGGCCAGTTCGGCGTTGGTGAGTACCTTTTCAGGCAGGTAACCACCGACGCCGCGAATGATTGAACGCGTCTTTGTCACGCCGGTTTCGCCTCAGTTTGTGAATCTTTATCGGGCGCTACTGCCCTCATTGGAAAGCGCTTCATGGTCTCGCCGATCTTGTCGATCAGGCGGCTGTTTGCCATTTCATAAGAGAGGTTGAGCGCACTCTTGTAGCCAATTTCATCAGTACCGCCGTGGGATTTTATCACTACTCCATTGAGCCCCATGAACACCCCGCCATTAACCGTGCGTGGATCCATCCGCTGCTGCAAAGCCTTGAGCGCCGACATGGCAAAGAGCGCGCCGATACGGCTCATAAAATTGGCCCTGAGCGCGTTGGAAAGGTATTTGCCGACTTGGCGCGCAGTACCCTCAGCAGTCTTTAGTGCAATGTTGCCTACAAAGCCTTCGGTAACCACAACGTCCACAGTGCCCTTGCCGATATCATCACCTTCAACAAAGCCATGATAGACAAAGCCGGCGCCACTAGCGTCCGTCAGGATGCGCCCGGCTTCCTTGATCGATTCGAGGCCTTTGACTTCTTCGGTGCCAACATTGAGCAGCCCCACAGTCGGCGCTTCGCGGCCGAACAAGCAACGGGCCAGAGCGGAGCCGAGAATAGCATAGTCGACAAGTTGCTGGGCGTCGGCGCCGATCGTGGCGCCCATGTCGAGAACGACGATGTCGCTGCGCACTGTCGGCCAAATTGCCGCAATGCCAGGACGGGCAATCCCTTCCATCGGGCGCAGACAGAACGTTGCCATTGCCATCAGCGCACCGGTATTGCCGCCAGAAACAGCAACATCCGCCTCACCATCCTTGACCGATTGTATGGCCATCCACATCGACGAGGTTCCTCGCCCCTTGCGCAGGGCTTGGCTGGGCTTCTCGTCCATGGCGATAATCGTTTCGCAATGGCGTAGGGTCGATGCGGACTTGAGAGCCGGGAACTCGTTCAGCAAGGGCGTAATCTGCTCCTCGCGGCCGTGGAAAATGAACCTGGCGGTTGGATGCTCCTTAAGAGCCAGATGGGCTCCGTGGATCACCGCGCGAGGTGCATTATCTCCCCCCATGGCATCCACTGATATTGTTGTTGTTTCGGTCATTTCAGCCCGTTCTGTGCCCCACGAAGGGGCAAGCGCAAACATATCCCATGCCGGAGTCGGTGCAAGCCTAGGCTCCGGCCGTGCGATGCGCGTGTGTAGCATTGGCGCGGCCAAATGACACCGCTCTTGGTAGATATTGTGGCGATCACGCGCCCGGATCGTTTTCTTTCTTGAGCTTGGCCAAAGCGGCGAACGGTCCGCTCTCCTCTGCCGCAAGGTTCAGCCCCAGTGTATCGACGCTTTCGCCCGGCAAACGGGGGTAAGGATCAATAGCCAACGCCAAGGTTTCAATCAGCAAGGCGCTAAGGTCGACTTCGGGTCCGTCGATATGGTCGGGAAAATCATCGTCTTCAAGATCAACAAAGATTTCTGAGCCAGGCGTTGGCTTGTGGTCACTCGGTTCAGGCAGGAAGACGCGGTCAATCGGTTCCTCGATATCCTGCGCTACCGGTTCGAAGCTGACGACAGATGGCTGGACGATGCGCGCTTGCAAGCGTCCTTGCGCACGCAACCCGCCTCGTAGCGGCGCGACCACGAGCTTGGCCGCGAAATCCTCGACGGCGCTCAGCTTGAGTGACTGCGCCAAGGCGGTTCGGGTCGACTCGTCCAGTTTGACTTCAATATCCCGGCCAGCGGCCGGTAGGCGATCGATTCGGACGATGGCGTCGAAAAGTGGTGCCGTAACCGGTTTCATTTTGCGGCCTCGAAGGCGACGTGGCCTTGCTCAATGTTCTTGGCCGGCTTGATGGCCAGCGCGCGATCTTGAAACATCAAGTATTCAGCTAACGCTCGCACGTGGCCGCCACTGCTATTATCGAAGATGTTGCGTGAGAGCACCGCTTCTAGAGCTGGCAAGTCATTACGGTCCATAGGTTCATTGAGGGCTGCAAGCAAACCGAAGAAGATATTGCCCATCTTCTGGATGCGCTTGGGGACGCCCAAATCGCCGACGCCCATCTCCCGCAGGGATCGATCCATGTCTTGGAAGAACAAGTCGAACACGGCTTGGCTGAAATCCTTCTGAGAACCAGTTTCGCCACGGAGCCGGCGAAAAAGTAACGCCATATGAAGGCTGATCATGTCAAAACGACCAGTAACAGTGTCAGGCACCAGCCAATCTGCATAGAAGACCGGCTGCCGGGATTGCGCCACAATGGCGCTATAGACGGCCAAAACCGGTTCGGTCGCTGTGTTTTTACGGAACAGGTTGAAGATCATGTATTTGCGCTCAACTTCATGATTGGCCTGAAAGGCGGTCAAAATGGCCCGCCGGACCATTGCCAGCTTGCCAGACGGCTGTGTTGGCAGCTACACATTCGGCGCCCATCAGGGCCGCTGTTTTGTTGCCGTGCCTATAGTCGTAAGCCATCGGGAAAGTCAAATTCATGATCCTGCGCCAATTGTCCGGTTCAGTCGCTCCACTTGCAGCCGCTGCCATGCTGGCCCTGGTTGTTGCGGGCTGTAACAGCAGCATGTCGCTCGTGACTGCGCGGACTCAGGGATATGAAATTTCCGATAGCGCTATGGCTCAAATTCGGCCGGGCCAAAGCGAGCAGCTCGTGACGCTGGTGCTCGGTTCACCGCAGACCACTAACACTTTCGGCGACCAGACCGCGTGGTATTATGTGGAGACCAAAGTTCGCCAAACGTCGTTCGGCATGACCATGATCGACTCGCGTACCGTGTTGGCGGTGTATTTTGACAAGAACAAGAAGGTGGTCGACAAGGCTGTGTATAGCCTCCAGGACGGCAAGACCGTTACCATCGAAACACGTCGTACGCAATCATACGGTGAGGATCGCACCTTTATCGACCAGATCCTGCAATCGTTCTAAACAGCTAGAACCGAATGCAAGAAGCCCCGGGTGACCGGGGCTTTTGTTTTTCCGGAGTCTATTTGTCTTCCAGGATGTCCATCCCGGCCTGCCGGGCGATAGCGTCAAGCGAAGCGTTGACCAACCCGGATGCGTCGTCCTCATAGAAGGCCTTGGCGATATCAACGTACTCGGTGATGACGACGCGCGGCGGAATGTCCTTGCGGCGAAGCAGTTCGAAGGCGGCCGCGCGCAATATGGCGCGCAGCGTTGCGTCGATGCGCTCGACCGGCCAGCCTTCCGCTAGTGCCCGATCCACTGCTGGGTCGATATCGAGCTGGTGCTTGGCAACGCCGGTCACGATTTGGCGGAAGAAGTCCGCATCGGCTGGCAGATATTGGTCGCCCTCGATTTCGCGGCCCAGATGGAAGCTGCCAAATTGGGCCAGCGTGTCTTCCAATGTCGCCCGGCCAACATCCATTTGATAAAGTGCCTGCACAGCTGCCAAACGAGCGGCGCCGCGTTGATTGGCCGAGCGCTCGACTTGTGGATTGCGTTTGGGAGCGTCAGCCATTCCGGTTACTCTTATTGGGTACGGCACAAGCCATGGGCAAGGGCTCACCCCATAATGGGGTCGGCCACGAACATCAACACATTAGGACAACGAGTTTGTGCGTCGCGTGCAATCAGTCGTTATCGCGAGAGGACCCCTGCCCTTCCGCAAGCGCCGCAAGGAAGTTTCGGAAGTCATCAGCCGCCGAAAAGTTCTTGTAGACTGAAGCGAAGCGAACAAAGGCGACATCGTCGAGACCCTTGAGGCCATCCATGACATATTCGCCAATCTGGTCGGAGGTAACCTCGATATCGCCTTGGCTCTCCAACTGGCGAACAATGCCGGAGATCATGCGCTCAATACGATCCGTTTCCACGGAGCGCTTGCGCAAGGCCGTATAAACGGAACGAGCCAGCTTCTCGCGATCGAACGGAACCTTGCGCCCGCTTTTTTTAACGACTGTCAACTCGCGCAGTTGCACCCGCTCAAAAGTCGTGAAGCGGCCACCGCAGCCGTTGCAGACACGGCGGCGGCGGATCGCGCCCGAATCTTCTGTCGGGCGGCTGTCCTTGACCTGCGTATCGTCGTTGCCGCAATAGGGACAGCGCATGAAGAACCCTTACTGACCGTAGATCGGAAAGCGGTCGGTAAGAGTTTTGACCTTGTCGCGGACGTTAGCCTCGATGCTGGCGTTGTTCTCCTCGCCATTGGCCTTTAGCCCATCGAGAACTTCAATGATGAGTTCGCCAATCAGTTGGAACTCGGCCTGGCCGAAACCACGGGACGTTCCGGCCGGCGTGCCGAGGCGAACGCCTGAGGTAATCGCCGGCTTTTCCGGATCGAACGGGACTGCATTTTTGTTGCAGGTAATATGGGCACGCTCGAGCGCCTGTTCAGTGGCCTTGCCGGTCAGGCCCTTGGGACGCAGATCCACCAGCATCAAGTGATTGTCGGTGCCGCCGGTGACAATATCGACGCCGCCCTTAACCAAGGTCTCGGCGAGGATTTTGGCGTTGGCAACAACTTCACGAGTGTATGACTTGAACTCGGGTTGCAAGGCTTCCTTGAACGCTACAGCCTTTGCGGCAATCACGTGCATGAGCGGGCCGCCTTGGATGCCGGGGAAGATAGCCGAGTTAATCTTTTTAGCGATGTCCTCTTCGTTGGTGAGGATCAGGCCACCGCGGGGACCACGAAGGGTCTTGTGAGTGGTAGTGGTGGCGACATGGGCGTGCGGAAACGGGCTGGGGTAAACACCGCCGGCGACGAGCCCTGCTACATGAGCCATGTCGACGAACAGGATGGCACCCACTTCATCGGCGATGGCACGGAACTCGGCCCAGTCAAGGACGCGTGAATAGGCTGAGAAACCGGCTACGAGCATCTTCGGCCTGTGCTCGCGGGCAAGGCTGCGTACCTCGTCCATATCGACGCGGCCGTCTTGCTTGCGCACGCCATACTGAATCGCGTTGAACCATTTGCCGGACTGATTGGGCTTGGCGCCGTGAGTCAGGTGCCCGCCAGCGTCAAGCGACATGCCGAGGATGGTATCACCGGGTTGTACCAGCGCCTGGTAGACACCCTGGTTAGCCTGAGAACCGGAATTTGGTTGCACATTGGCAAAGCCTACGCCGAACAATTGCTTGGCACGCTCTATCGCGAGCGTTTCGGCAACATCGACGTACTGGCATCCGCCGTAGTAGCGACGCCCCGGATAGCCTTCGGCATATTTGTTTGTGAGCACAGAGCCCTGTGCTTCGAGTACCGCTTGCGAGACAATGTTCTCCGAAGCAATGAGCTCGATTTCACCCTGTTGGCGACCCAGTTCGTTGCGGATGGCTGCGGCCAGTTCCGGGTCGGTATCGCCAATCGAATTGGTGAAGAACTTGGGAAACAGCGGAAGGGAAGTGGCTGCGCTCATGGGGCGTCCTCCGGGCAATCCCAACATCTTGTGTTGGGAAGATGATACGGCCGCAGCCTCTAGCACAAAGGCGCAGAGCAATCCAAGCTTTGCTGTGGGACACAAGGACGCGAGAGAGGCAACCAGTGCTTTTCAAGCGCATTGTGTTCCAAGAGACCGGAAAACCCGGCCGCGGGGGCGGCTTTGGAGATTTGATATGAACATGAAAACAAAAGGGCTAACAGCAGCCGCAATCACCGGCCTGATGGCATTCAGCAGTGTCGTTCCAGCACAGGCACAGTTAGAAATAGGTGACCGCAGAGGCGGCGATCGCGACCGCGACCGCGTTGTGCTCACCTATTGCGAGGCCAACCCACGCGATCGCGACTGCCGCGATTTCCGCCGCGGTCGTTGGGACAATAACGACTATAATCGGTTTTACCGTCGTAACCGCAGTGGCCTAGACAATATTTCATCTGGCCTGCTCGGCTTCACTTTTGGCGCGATTATTGGTGGCGCAATTGCCAATTCCAACAATAACAATAACTATGGTGACCGGGTTGTTGGACGCGGCTCTTACAGCAACCACGTAGATGCCTGTTACGCACGGTATCGCTCCTATGACGAGCGGACCGATACGTTCCTGTCATATGACGGCAATCGCTACCGCTGCAATCTCTAGCATCGGCTAGATTTGAATCTATAATGGGCGCCGTGTGACCTATGGTTGCGCGGCGCTTAGCTTTCTGCGCAACTTGGCTAAGGCCAATTGCTGCATTTGTATCTTGGTGGCAGAAGCCGGTGTTATGACCACCACCTCGGTACCGCTAACCGGCTCAATGGCAGCTACACGCATTTGATGGCCGATCTGTACGAACTCAAAAAGCACTTCGCCGCCGGTCATTGCAGTCTCCACGGTTCAAGCATTATCGATACGCGCCCAAATGAAAACGCCCTCCATTGAGGAGGGCGTAAGCATTAGTCGTAAGCTCTGCATTATGCGTCTGCGAAGGCGACTTTGCCTTGTGCGTCAAACTGATAGACGTCGTCGCGGAAGCTTACAGTGCCCTGCCGATTTGCCCAAGCGGTGATGTAGGTCGTGTGGATCGGCACGCGAGCCTTGCATTCCACGTCCAAGCGCTGCAGCGACTCGAACGTCGAGTCGACTTTCTGCTGATCCCAATCGCCATTGTCGCGTAGCAGCCAATTGACCAGCTTATTCACGCCATCAACTCGAACGCAGCCTGAAGAGTGGAAACGAGCATTTTCACCGAACAGCGCCTTCGATGGCGTATCGTGCAGATAGCAATCATAGGGGTTGTAGAAGTTGATCTTGCAATGGCCCATTGAATTAGCCGCGCCGGGCTCCTGGCGGTACATGTAGTTAATCGCGTTGCCTAGATTGGTCCAGTCGATGCTCGAAGGCGAGATTTCCTGACCGCTGCCATCGTATATGTGGATGTTTTGCTCGGTAAGGTAATTAGGGTTTTCCTGCATGTACTTGGTAAGATCGCGTTCGACCAAGGACTTGGGCACGTGCCAATAGGGGTTGAAGTTGATCTGGCTGATCTTGCTGGCCATTATTGGCGTAGCGCGGTCGACGCGGCCGACGACAGCGGTGTGCCGCTGCTCGACCATGCCATCGTTCACAGCCTCGATCGTCGCTGCTGGAATATTCACAACCACGTAGCGCGGGCTAAGGGTCGCGGCCATGTTCTGGACGCGTGTAAAGTTGAGATAAAGCTGCTGCAAGCGCTGCTGCGCGGACACGTTCATCGCATACCACGTAGGCTCATCGACCTGGCCGTTTAGAATCAATCCGTGGCGAGCCTGGAATTTGCGCACACCGGCATCTGTTTCGGCATCAAACGTGTCGTTGACGTTCTCCACCAGCGGCATATCTCCAGAGGAGATCAGGCGGCGCTTTAGCTGGATCACTGCCGGTCGGCTAGCCGCCAGCTTCAGCCCATAGGCTTCCTGCGGGATTTCTTCCCAACCGCCGTTGGCGACAAAGGGCTCGTATTGGGAAATCGCCAGTTGGAGATTGTAAACCGTGTCAAAGGACAGGATCGGCTCGTTGGTCGCGACCAGGGCCTCGGCGGCCATGGTGTTGCCGCCCTGATCTACTTCGCGCAGAACGCGATTTTGCGCAAACATGTCGAAAATAGACCCGCCTTCTTGCGCCCGCAGCGCGGTCGGGAGCGCCATCGATGCGCCAGCGAGTGCCGTGTACCGGAGAAGAGAACGTCGATTCAACCGCATTATGTCACCCGAAAATTCGCCGCCAAAGCAGAGCAGGTTTTTACCATCGCGTCCGGCAGCCCACAACGCGGTCAAGCGCAAGTGAGACTGTTCAGACTTTAGGAACCATGAGTACTAGGGAAATGGTTTCCAACCACGTAATGAGTGCAATCACTTTAGTTTGCGGCGGAAATGCGAATAGTGGCGAGCGCGCCTAATCAACGGTTGAGCGCTGTTGCTGCAGGGACACAATTTGAGCACCTACAAAGCGAAAGGGGCGCCGGAGCGCCCCAGATAGCGGTAACACCCTTGATTAAAGCTTGTAGAGGATTTGGTCGACCCAGAAGCGCTCAAGGCGGGCCAGCGCCTTATTGAGACCGTCGAACTCGTCGTCGCCGAGACCACCAACCTTGTCGATGGACTTCAAATGACGATCATACAGCTCGTCGATCACCTCGGCCACTTCCTCGCCCTTGGGGGTGAGCTTTATACGAACTGAACGGCGGTCGGAGCGGGAACGTTCCTGGAAGATATAGCCAGTCTCGACCAGCTTCTTAAGATTGTAAGAAACGTTGGAACCTAGGTAATAACCGCGAGAGCGTAGTTCGCCAGCGGTGAGTTCGGCGTCGCCGATGTTGAACATCAGCAGGGCCTGAACTGGGTTGATATCGTCCCAACCCATGCGGTCGAACTCGTCCTTGATTAGATCGAGCAAGCGACGGTGAAGGCGCTCGACGCGCGAAACGGCTTCAAGATAAAGCGGTTTTAGGCTCTGGGGACGTTCCGGAACGATGGCTTCGGCTGCGTTGGATTTAATCGCCATTTCTGCCTCACTGTTTGCTGTCTGTGCGATTTTTCGCATCTGATGGGGTCAAACTACGGCGCCCGAACTAAGATCAGCCTAAGCGGCGTGATTAAGAGCATCTTACTGGAAAGCAATGAGAATTTGGCTTTATTCTTCGTTACACCGGTTGAGAAAATTGTAACCTTACGGGTGTGTGAAGACGCTTCTATCAGTCAGCAGCGTGGGCGCGATTGAGCCGAATGCCGAGCACAAAGATGATGAGGATTGAGACTAGCAGCACTAGGCGGACGGCAAAGCCAAAGGCGGACATGCGGATGTCTGGATTGCCCGACAGGTAGAGCGCCAGTTCGGCACCAGTGGCGCCCACTAGCAGGACAGCGCCCCAACTGGCCTTGATCCACAAGCCGACCGCTGCCGACAGCCTGGCAGCTGCAAAGATGCCAAGGTAAACGAAGCCGGTTACGCCGTAGGTAGCAATAGGACTGACTGGACCAAGGTTCACTCCCAGAAGGCGGCCAGCATCGCTTAGTCCAAGCATAAGGCTGATAATCGCAACGATGCGGATGTAGATGCCGATGGTGGGTGCATTGTAGTCCATGCCGGTTTGTAGCTGCCGTCGGTCGATGCGACAAGCGGGAGCTTGGACGGTTGCTTTGCCCCTGCTAAACCGGCGCGCAGATGGGAGCGCACAATGTCGGACACTTGGCAAAAGCATGACATGGATTTTCTTGGCGGCCGGCGGCTACGGCGGGCGCGTCGTACCGCCTGGAGCCGGGCCATGGTTCGCGAAACCCTCCTGACGCCGGCAGATCTGATCTGGCCCGTGTTCGTAATCGATGGGCATAACGAGAAGACTCAAATCCGTAGCATGCCCGGCGTGGAGCGGCTTAGCGTCGACCTTTGCGTCGAGGCAGCAAAGGCAGCGCGCGATGCCGGTATTCCAGCACTGGCCTTGTTTCCCAATACTCCCGACCATCTGCGCAGCGACGATGGGCGGGAAGCGTTCAACCCGGACAATCTTATGTGCCGTGCCTTAAGCGCGATCAAAAGTGCGGTGCCGGAGATCGGGCTCATCGCCGATGTGGCGCTTGACGAGTATTCAAGCGATGGCCAGGACGGGCTGGTCCGGGACGGCGAGATTCTCAACGACGAGACTGTAGCCGTGATGGTCAAATCTGCACTTGTTCAGACGGAAGCGGGCGCCGACATCATTGCGCCGTCGGATATGATGGATGGGCGCGTTGCGGCTCTGCGCGCTGCTTTGGATGGCAAAGGCTTTGAGCACACCCAGATCATGGCTTACGCCGCGAAATATGCTTCTTACTATTATGGCCCATTCCGCGAGGCGGTAGGATCGGGCAGCCGCCTGAAGGGCGACAAGCGCACCTATCAGATGGACTATGCTAATTCCGACGAGGCAATGCGCGAGATCGAGCAGGACATTGCCGAGGGCGCAGATAGCGTGATGGTTAAGCCTGGTCTGCCCTACCTCGACATTGTCCGGCGCGCTAAGGACAGCTTCAATGTGCCGGTCTACGCTTACCAGGTGAGCGGGGAATACGCGATGATCGAGATGGCTGCCGCGGCTGGCGCGATCGATCGCAGTGGAGCCATCTTGGAAAGTCTTTATGCTTTCAAGCGGGCGGGTGCCAATGGCGTGCTCAGCTATTTTGCGTTGGAAGTGGCGCGGGAACTCGGACGTTGAAGGCCAGCGCTAAGCCTCCCCGGTGAGGGAGGCACCTTCAACTTGGCTAAACCTGCGGCTTGCGCTTGGGCTTGTGGTCCTTAGGCTTCTTCTTCTCGGCACGCGGAGCGCCCTCGCTGGCCTTGCCGGCCCATTTCGGTTTGCCCTTGTCTTTGTCCGGCGCAGCTTTCGCGACTTTAGGCGGGCGCGGTTTGTCAAAGTCGGGCTTGGGAGCTCGAGGCTTGTCAGCTTCTGCTGCCGGGTCCCAGCCACCCGTGGCGGGTGCTTCAAAGTCGTCGGGGCGCAGACCAGCTGAACCATAGCGGGCTTTGCGGTCGGCGCGCTCAAGGCGTGGTGCATTGGGGTCGAAGCGTTCTACGGGTCCGGCTGGACGGCGTTGCGACGGCGGCGGGCCGGCGCGGCGTTCGCCCGGGCCATCAACTGGCGCGATGGTGACGCCGCGTTCGCCAGAGCCATTCTTTTCAATGCTCTTGGCGAAGGCATCGGCCTTCTGCGCTGCGACTTCGAAAATCGACTCCGTGTCAAAGATGCGGATGGAGCCGATAGCTGTTTTGGTGACATTGCCGGCCTTGCACAGCATGGGCAGCAACCAGCGCGGCTCGGCCTTGTGCTTGCGGCCCACAGTGACCTTGAACCAGGTGCCGCCTTCAAACTTTTCACGGGTGCGCGGATTCTTGTCGCCCGGTCGGTCAGGTACGGCGTTTTCGGTTACATCTTCGGGCGCAGGGCGCGACGCGAGTTGCTGGCGCAAATAAGCGGCAGCAATGGCTTCAGGCGCATGGCGCTGCACGAGCTGTGCAATGAACTCTCCCTCTTCGTCGGAAACTGGCCGCGTCAAAATCTCGGCCGATAGAATGCCTTCACGATAGCGCGCGTCGATCTCGGCCGCCGTCGGCGGAGGCATCATGGAAACGTCGAGCTTGGCGCTCTTGAGGATACGTTGGGCGACGTTGCGGCGGTGCATCGGCGCGATGATAACGCAGGTGCCTTTGCGGCCTGCCCGGCCAGTGCGGCCCGACCGATGGAGCAAAGTATCGGAGTTCGTCGGCAGATCAGCGTGAATAACCAGGTCCAAATTGGGCAGATCGATACCTCGCGCCGCTACGTCGGTGGCGACGCAGATGTGGGCCCGGCCATCCCGCATGGATTGGAGCGCGTTTGTGCGCTCGGCCTGGGAGAGTTCGCCCGATAGCGTCACAACGTCGAAGCCGCGGTTGTGCAGGCGGGCCGATAGATGCTTAACGCCTTCACGGGTTGAGGCAAAAACGATGGTGTTGCTCGCTTCGAAATAGAGAAGCGTGTTGATGATCGCGTTTTCGCGCTCAGCAGCGGGCACCAGCATCAATTTATAATCGATGTCCGCGTGCTGCTCGTCGGCGCTGGTCGCGGCGACCCGCAGGGCATCGCGCTGGAAAGTCTTGGCAAGTTGCGCAATCGGGCGCGGCACGGTTGCAGAGAAGAGCAGCGTGCGCCGGTCTTCGGGCGCCGCATCAAGGATGAACTCGAGATCCTCGCGAAAGCCTAAATCCAGCATCTCGTCGGCTTCGTCGAGTACGACGGCGCGCAGTGCAGACATATCGAGTGCGCCGCGTGTGATGTGATCGCGCAAGCGGCCGGGCGTTCCGACCACAATATGTGCGCCACGCTCCAGCGCGCGCCGCTCCGTGCGCGCATCCATGCCGCCGACGCAAGAGGCCGTGCGGGCGCCAGCTTCGGCATAGAGCCAGTCGAGTTCCCGCTGCACCTGCAGAGCCAATTCGCGGGTCGGAGCTATGACAAGGGCGAGTGGCGCCCCAGCATCGACGAAGCGTTCGGCATCGCCAAGCAGTGTTGGCGCAATGGCCATGCCAAAGGCCACGGTCTTGCCGGAACCGGTTTGCGCGGAGACGAGCAGGTCACGGCCGCTCGCCTGGTCTTCGATGATGGCGGCCTGGACAGGCGTTAGGGTTTCGTAGCCCTTCGCGGCGAGGGCGCGGGCGAGTGGAGGAAGGATAGTTTGAGGCAGGGACATTTCTGGCTTTCTGGACGCCGCCAATCATTGGCGTCGTGGCCGCAATAGCGGACCGGCATGGGAGGTTCCCGCGTCAGGCGGGAAGAACGTGCCGTGGTCGAAACACACTAGCACAAACAATGCAAAAGGCCGCCCGGCGGGCGGCCCTGAGTTTTCGGTAGCGCAGAAGCGCTTAGCCGACGAGTTCTTCGTCGGAGAAGAAGTAGCGGATTTCTTCGGCAGCGGTTTCTGGAGCATCCGAACCATGCACGGAGTTTTCGCCGATTGAAAGGGCGAATTCTTTACGGATCGTGCCTTCGGCAGCATTGGCCGGATTGGTCGCGCCCATGACTTCGCGGTTTTTGAGGATGGCACCTTCGCCTTCCAGAACCTGCACAACGACCGGCGAAGCGATCATCTGCTCGACGAGTTCGCCAAAAAAGGGACGTTCCTTGTGCACGGCGTAGAAGCCCTCGGCCTGCGCGCGTGTCATGTGAATTTTCTTCAGAGCAATTGGACGCAGCCCGGCTTCTTCGAACTTGGCGATGATCTTGCCGATGAGATTGCGGCGGACGGCATCGGGTTTGATGATGGAGAAGGTGCGTTCAAGCGCCATAGGTTCGATCCTTGAATGGGTCTGTTGGAAGGTCGCGCCTTGTAACCGCAGAGTTTGACGGAGGCAAGACTGCCGCTGGGGCAGCAAGACAGCCATTGGCGCAAGCTTGTTGCCTTCAGTGCCGGTAAACCTTATCGAACGGGCAAACATGTTTTGCGCAGGTGTGCCAACGGCCGACGATCGCCGGGGTGCCCTGCCCGCTTCAAGATTGCCCCATCATGCTGACCATCAATAACCTTACCTATCGCATTCAAGGCCGCGAGCTTTTTGAAGACGCATCTGTGGTCTTGCCTACGGGATCCAAGACAGGCTTTGTTGGCAAGAACGGGACTGGCAAGACGACGCTGTTCCACCTGATCCAGGGTCATATTGCCGCTGACTCGGGGAGCATCGAGCTTAACAAGAAGGCGCGGATAGGAGCCGTGGCGCAGGAAGCACCGGCGGGGCACGAGAGCGTGCTGGAAGTGGTGATGGGCGCCGACAAGGAACGCACGGCGCTGATGGTGGAAGCGGAGACCGCCACCGATCCAGACCGCATTGGCGAGATCTACATGCGCCTGGCAGATATTGACGCGCACACTGCTGAAGCCCGGGCATCGTCGATTCTCAAGGGCCTTGGCTTCGAGCAGGAACGGCAGATGGCGCCGACGCGCGAGTTGTCTGGCGGCTGGCGCATGCGCGTGGCGCTGGCCGGCGTGCTGTTCAGCCAGCCAGACCTGCTGCTTCTGGACGAGCCGACCAATTATCTCGATTTGGAGGGCACGCTGTGGCTGGAGAAGTATCTCGCCACCTATCCTTATACCGTCTTCATGATCAGCCACGACCGTGACCTGCTCAACAAGTCGGTGAGCTCTATCATCCATCTCGAGCATCGTAAGCTGACCTTCTACAAGGGCAATTACGACACTTTTGAAAACACACGTCGCATGCAGATGGAGCTCAACAATAAGAGCCGCGAGAAGACGCTCGATCAGATTGCGCATATGCAAAAGTTCGTGGATCGCTTCAAGGCGAAGGCCACCAAGGCCCGTCAGGCACAAGCTCGCGTGAAGGCAATTGAGAAGCTCAAGCCGCCAGCGGCTATGTTCGATGAGTATGCAGCACCCTTCACGTTCCAGCAGCCCAAGGCGGAACAAGCTACGCCGATGATCACGCTTGATAGCGTTGCGGCGGGTTATGGCGACAAAACGATCCTGCGCAACATCAACATGCGGATCGATCCAGGTGACCGGATTGCGCTGATCGGCGTCAACGGCAATGGCAAGTCGACCTTTGCCAAGCTGCTCGCCGGGGACATCAAGCCGATGGGCGGAAGCTTCAACAAGGGCAAGAAGCTCGAGATCGCGCACTTTGCTCAGCACCAGATGGACAAGCTCCGGCCGGATTGGACACCGTTTGAACATGTTGTGGAGTTGATGCCGACCGATAGCGAGGCCAGGCGCCGATCGCGCCTGAGCCAAATGGGCCTGACAAAATCGCGCATGGATACGCTTGCCAAGAACCTGTCTGGTGGCGAACGCGCGCGGCTTCTTATGGGCCTGATCACCTTTGGCGGTCCGGGCATGATGATCCTCGACGAACCCACTAACCATCTGGATATCGACAGCCGCGATGCGCTTGTGCATGCGCTTAACGATTACGACGGTGCCGTGCTGATCATCAGCCACGATCGCCATTTGATCGAAGCGACATGCGATACGCTGTGGATTGCGGAAAACGGCACGATCAGGGAGTTGGACGAGGACCTCGACAGCTACCAGCGCAACATCACAGGCAGCAAGGACAGCAGGAACAATGGCGGGAGCAAGGGCGACCGCAAGGCCGAGCGTGCCGAAGCCGCTGCACGCCGCGCCGAGATCGCGCCTATCAAGAGCTCAATCAAGGATGCCGAGACCAAGATTTCCCGGCTCAAGAATGAGATTGCAAAAATTGAAGCGCAACTGAACGACCCTAAGATCTACAATGGCCCGGCGGACCGTATGATAGAATTGGGTAAGGACAAGGCGCGGTTGGCGGCCGATCTTGAGGGTACCGAGGAAGCCTGGCTGGAGCTGAGCACCCAGCTTGAGGAGGTGGAGAGGGCATGAGCGAAATCAGTGCCCGAGAAGTTATCGCCACGTTAGGCATGGAACGCCACCCTGAGGGCGGTTGGTATGTACAAACCTTCGAAGACACGGCCACGAGCGAAGGCCGCGCCCGCTCGACTGCCATCTATTATCTGCTTGAGCATGGCGACAGATCGCATTGGCACCGGGTCGACGCTGTCGAGGTGTGGCACTATTACGCCGGTGCGCCGCTAAACCTTCGTGTTTCGGACGGAGAACAAATGGACATTTACCGGCTAGGTCCGGAGATTATTAAGGGCGATCGCCCGCAAGTGGTCGTGCCGCAGCGGGCCTGGCAAGCTGCCGAAAGCATCGGAGATTGGACGCTTGTGGGGTGTACTGTAGCACCAGGTTTCTTGTACTCCGGCTTCGAGTTGGCACCCAGCGACTGGGTACCGGGTAAGGGTTAACCCGTTACATCTTGAACGATTGACACTGACACTACCTTGATTTCTGCTGGTGGTGTCGCAAGGCAAATCGAAAGAGACCGATGATCAATCCTCTCGCCAAACTGCTCGCTGCTGCCCTGCTCAGCATTTTGGGGCTTTCCGGATTGACGCAAGCTCATGAGTTAAGCAAGCAACAACGCGCTGAAATCCGGCGCTTTGCTTCAAACAACAGCCTGTTTGTCCTTTACCATGAAGTCGGCCATCTGCTTTTTGATCAGCTCGAGTTGCCTGTGCTGGGGCGGGAAGAAGACGCTGCGGACAATGTCGCTACCTGGATCTTGCTCAATAAGCGCACAAAGCAAGCCGAGCGCACTTTAGCGGATGCGGCACAAGGCTGGGTACTGTCCGGTATCGCTTATGATAGCGGTGGCGACGAAAGCGACTATGCTGCGGGTCATAGTTTGGACAAGCAGCGTGCCTACCAGATCGTCTGCTTGATGGTGGGAATGGACAGCGACACGTTTCATCCTATTGCTGATGAATACCGCATGGATTCTACCCGGCAAGATAGCTGTAATTGGGACTACAGCATGATCAATCGCAGTCTGCTTGGGCTTCTGAGCCGAGAGCAAGGCAGTGGCGGTGGCACTCAGGTGAACGTAACTTATCACGAACCGAGTGAGGATCTGGCGGCCGCAGCGGACGCTTTTAAATCCAGCGGCGTCTTCGACGAAGTTGCCGATGAAGTCCGGCAAAAGTACAACATCAGGACTCCGGTTGCGTTCAACGCCCAGACATGTGGTGAAGCAAATGCTTTTTACGATCCCGAAACAGTTGAAGTGATATTCTGCTACGAGCTTATGCAGGACTACATGGACCTTTATACCAACAGTTTAGGAACATCGGACGAAGCTGTGTTGGAGCAAGTTGGCCTGGGAAAGACCAAGAAGAACAAATTGTAATTCAGGCCCTGGCAGCCTTAGCGGAGACTGAGATGAAGACGATAACTGCCGCCTTCATCGCGACTATCTCCATGGCTGTTCCAGCGGCGGCGCAGGACTTCACCGAGGAAGACATTGCTGCGGCAATGAGGTTCTCGATGGGCGACGCCGCATACACAATGTACCATGAAATCGGGCATCTCCTCGTCAACGAGCTGGGCATTCCGGTGCTTGGGAAGGAAGAGGACGCTGCCGACGCATTGGCGGTACTCATGCTGCTCAATGACGACAGCGACGACCAGAGCTACGTCAGATTGGTCGATGCGGCGGACGGCTGGTACTTCAAGGCGCAGCAGGTCGAACTATCCAGTATGTCGCAGCTTGGCTTCGTTTCTGCGCATAGCTTGGGTATCCAGCGGGCTTATGCCATGGCTTGCTTGATGCTTGGCAAGGATCAGGAATACTTTGGCCATGTCGGCGACTTTTACAAAATTGACCAGGACACCCGGGATTCCTGCGCCTACACCTATGAACAAACCAATGCAGCCTGGAACACCTTGCTTGCGCCGCACTTAGTAACGGACGAGCCTAACGCCGAAATCGAGATTGTCTACGAAGAGCCTGGTGAAGGCTACGAGATCTATCTTCGGGCGCTTAAAGACGCACGCATTCTCGAACATGCCGCGGAACTGGTGACCAGCACTTATCTCCTGCCGCGGCCGATCGTTTTCCGCGCCGAGATGTGCGACGAGCCGAATGCCTTTTACTCTCACAGCGGCGAAGTGATTTACTGCTATGAGCTCGCAGAAGACATGGCCCACCTGTATTTGACTGATGTCATCTACTACTATCCGAGCAATGAAGAAGAGGTAGAAGAAGAAAAAACCGTCGAAGACGAAGAGTATGTCGAGGAAGAAGAAGCTGATGCCGAGCGGGGCGGCACAAGTGCCGGTTAGCTGAAACCGACGTAGCGGCCGGGCTTGTGATTGAGCGCGATAATGAAATTGAGCACGAGCGCGCCCAAGATCGAGTAAACGACCCGATCGAAGGGTAGCACGAAGAACGCGGCGACAAGGATGACGGCATCAACGCCGAGCTGGAAATAGCCGGCGCGGATGTTGAAGTTTTCTTGCAAGTACAACGCCAGGATATTGATGCCGCCGACACTGGCCTTGTGACGGAATAGGGACAAGATACCCAAGCCGATCAGTCCACCGCCCACCAGTGCCGCAAAGAGCGGATTTATGTCGGTGATGACGATCCAGTTGGGTATGTTCGCCGAGAAAAATGAGACCAGGCCAACTGAGACGAAGGTTCTAATCGCAAATGGCCAACCCATGCGCAGCACCGCAAGCACATAGAACGGCAAGTTGATAACGAAGAATAGCCAGCCGAATGGAATACGGGTCACATATTGCAGCAGCAATGCAAGACCCGCAGTGCTGCCGGTGGACAGAGTGGCCCGGCTGTAGAGCACAATGCCGAGCGATACCAACATGGTACCGATCAGCATGGCGAACAAATCTTCATGCAATTGGTGGCGGCTTGGGCTCGCCAGATCAGGCGTCATCCCTTTTTAACCCACCTTCCGCTTTGTTCCTGCTGCCAATAGGTCAAGCTGTTGCCCTCCCGCAGTTCTTTCCAAGCTATGCGCGCCTGGGCAACTGCATCGGGGTCATGGCCTGAAAACATGTAGACGATCCGCTCGTAGCCGACGCCAGACTTAGGTACAGCCCCCTCAACAAAAAACCGGCAGGCTGCGCCGTTTCGATTATCTGCACCGGTCGTGATCAGAACGGGTTGGTAGTCTTCAGCCCCCTCCCCGTCTATTCCGTGGGCAAGAAAGCTGTCGTCGCGGTAGGTCCATAGATGCGCGTCCAGCACCTCGGCGCGCTCGGTCGAGCCCACTTCAATTATCGCTCGCCAACCCCGCTCCAATGTCTTTTCGAGCAATTGCGGGATTACTGCTTCAAGCGGGCGTGTTTCGAGGTGGTAGAACAAGACTTCAGCCATTGCGGTTTATCCACTGCGCTGCTTACCGAGCCTCGTAGTAGTCTCTGACCAGCCTATCAAGCAATGCCACGCCAAAGCCAGGTGCCCAGGAAGCGTTGGTTTCGCTATGGCCCGCGCCGAACGCCGTTCCAGCTATATCTAGGTGCGCCCAGGGTACGTCATTGACGAAGCGCAGGAGGAATTGCGCAGCCGTGATGGAACCAGCGGGACGCCCAACAGAGTTGCGGATGTCCGCAAATTTGGATTCGATCATCTTGTCGTAGGCGGCTGAAAGCGGCATGCGCCAAAGCTTTTCATTGGCGTTGAGCCCGGCGTTCAACAATTGAATGGCCAGTTCGTCATTATTGGAGAATAGTCCTGCGTGTTCATGGCCCAAGGCCACGATGATTGCTCCGGTCAGCGTTGCCAGATTGATCATGAAGCGCGGCTTGAAGCGGTTCTGCGTATACCAAAGCGCATCAGCCAACACGAGGCGGCCTTCGGCATCGGTGTTGATGACCTCGATAGTGGTGCCGCTCATGGCCTTGACGATATCGCCCGGGCGAACCGCACTACCGGACGGCATGTTTTCCACCAGCCCGATGACGCCGACGACATTGACCGGAGCCTTGCGCGTGGCCAGTGCATGCATGAGCCCTGTAACGGCTGCGGCGCCGCCCATATCGCCCTTCATGTCCTCCATACTTGCACCTGGCTTAATGGAAATACCGCCAGTGTCGAAAACGACGCCCTTACCGACAAAGGCAAGTGGAACCGCGCCTTCCGCGCCGCCACGCCATTGCATGATGACCAGGCGCGGTGGGCGCTCCGACCCCTGCGAGACACAGAGCAGCGAACCCATGCCGAGCGTTTCCATATCCTCTTGTTCGAGGATCTCGACGTCTACGCCCAGTTGCGTTAACTGCTGTGCGCGGGCGGCAAATTCTACAGTTCCCAGCACATTCGCTGGTTCGTTTACCAAATCGCGGGCGAGCAAGGTTCCGTCTACCGTAGCGCCACGATCCTTGATTGCTGCGTCCGTGGTAGATGGATCAGCGACATGGAGCGTGATGGTCAGCGAGGCGGATGTTTCATCGGAACCGGCAGTCTTGTACTTATCAAATTTGTAGTGGCGTAGGCGCATCCCGGCTGCTAGCTCTGCCAGAGCAGCGGGTGTTGCTAGTTGTTCATCGACGATCACGGCAATGTCGGTAGCCCGTGTTGCAGAAAGCTTTGCCATTAGTGAGCCGCCCCTGTCGGTCCAGCTGTTGAGCGGCGTATCAGCACCGGAACTCCCGCTGCCAAGCACCAGCAATCGCTTTCCGCCGGCAGACAGAACATCAATTGAATGACCCTGCTTGCCTTTGAAGTTCGCTGTAGTGGCAGCTTCGTCCCATTGCAGCCCGGTTGCCGACCAGACCTGCTCGCCGGCGCCGGATGGGCGCTGACCTTCTGCAACATAGATAACGAGGAGGGCTGCACTCACCGCGCCGAGTGGCGAGGTGCGGATATGAAGAATTTGCGACATGTAAGGCCTTGGTGGGCAGGAGCGCAGTGCACTGGAAGGTATTTGGTGCAACCATTGGTCGGTTTGCCCGCCGCGTCAATCCCGCAACAACCTTCAAACAAAACCATTGCTGGATGCATGTTTGCTTGTTTCGGCCGCACTCAACATCGATAAACGGCGGCGATGAAGCGACTGACGGCCTATCTTTCACGCCTGTTCGTAACAGACGCCCTGATCTTGTTCGGGGTCGTTTGCGTGCTGTTGTGGTTGGTTAATTGCCTACGTCAGTTCGATGTGGTCGCGGTTAAAGGTCAAGGCGTCTGGACTTTGGCGGCGCAGGCATTGCTCACCATGCCGCCGCTGATCAACACGTTTTTCTACGTATGCGTGGGCATTGGGCTTGTGCGTGCCCTGCAGTCGCTGCAAGCCAATAGGGAACTGCATATTATCCACACGAGCCATGGGCTGCGTTCGCTGTGGAGTGCAGCAGCTATAGTGGCAAGTGCTGGTGTCGCAACGATCCTGTTAATCTCGAATTTTGCAGAGCCGGCAGCGAATCGACGGCTTAACTTGCTGTCAGCCAGCATTGCAGCGGACCTCGTTAGTGCCACGCTCAAGCCACAACGCTTTACGCAAGTCACGCCGGGCGTGATCCTGCTAATCGGCGGCCGTTCGGGCGACGGTGAAATCCGGGAATTTTTTGCAGATGACCGGCGAGATCCCGAGACGAGGCGCACCTATCTCGCGGACTCGGCGCGTGTTTCCACGGACGGCGAAAACTACATCATCCAGCTTCGTGATGGAGCGCTGCAATACACCGAGGCAAACGGACGTTTCTCGGAGATTTCGTTCGCCCGATACGACATCAACGTCGATTTGCTAACTCAAGAGGGTTACGCCAGCGATCCGATGTACGAGACCAACAGCGTGTCGCTCGTGCTGGATGCCATGGCGTCAGGCAATTGGAGGCCGGAGCTTACGCAATTGCTGTTCAACCGCATGGTTGAAGGACTGCGCGTCATCGGCATCTGCATGGTTGTCCTCGCCATTGCCGGCTTCCCCAGTGGCAATAGGCGGCGCTTCGCCATTCCGATGGAAGCGGTCGTGCTGCTGCTAGCATTCGCGGAGCGGGGCTTGAGTGCCTATAGCCCGCTCGGGTCTTCCACCGGCGCGCTGCTGCTAATGATTGTTGCAGCCATTACTCTGGCGCAGCGCACCTGGCCACGACGGCCAAAGGCGATGTCTCTGCCATGAACAGGATTGATCTGTTGGTCCTGAACAGGCTGGCGAGCCGCATCGGCGTGACGGTATTCGTTTTTTACGGACTGATTGCCTTGGTTGAATCGCTCGACACATGGCGGTTTAACTATGTTGCGGAGTCACGGGGGGTGTTCTGGGCAGTCGTGATGGTCGCCATGAGCGCTGTCAAATGGACGATCAAGACGCTACCGGTGACGGTGTTGCTGGGCGCCATACTGGGTTTCGTCGACCTGAAATCACGCCATGAATTGACCGTGATCCATGCTAGCGGCATTTCCATATGGAAGGCCGTTCGTGCGCCAACTTTAGTGTTGATCATGGCCAGCCTGATAATCGCTTTGGGCGCGGAAACAATCAGCACGCAAATCAACCGGCAGCTCGACCCAAGACCACCGAGCCAAAGTGCGATGCTGGTGCCGGCGGGCGAGATATGGCTGGAAGAGCGCGGTGACTCGGGGCGCTATATCATAATGGCGACTGGCGTGCAGCCGGGCGGCACCGGGCTGATCAATGTGATTGTTTTTGGGCTTAGTTCTGAAGTCGATGAAAGGATCGAAGCGGCCGAGGCTTTCCTTGAGCGCGGCCAGTGGCGCTTCGCCAATTCCGTGGTCCGCAGCCACGACGCGCCGCCGCGCCGTGTGAGCAATTACACGTTGCCGTCCAATTACACGGCAGCAGAGCTATCGGTGAGGACATCATCAACTGAAGACATGGGGTTCTTCGAGCTCGCGACGCTGCTGGGACAGGGCGTGGCCGATCCCGCCATCCGCAATGCTGCCACTATGCGCTTCTTTAAGCTTCTTGCCCTGCCTATGGTGCTCACCGGTTCCCTGTTCATTGCTTTTGCGTTTACCGCAGGTTATCGAAGAGGTTCTAATTATGGTCCTGCGGTCCTCTACGGGGTCGTACTAGGGTTCGTGGTGTTCGTGATTACGGAAATGGCCGACCGGGGCGGGTCGACCGGTGTTCTCGATCCTACGTTTGCTGCGCTGGGACCAGCGTTTGTAGCAATCGTTATTGGCGTAACGATTTTGCTACACAAGGAAGACGGACGCGCGTGATAGTATCCAGTTGGGGCGCATGGACGAGAACGATGCTGCGTCTGGCAAGTGCCAGCGCCGTGATCGCCATAGCTTCAGCGGGTGGTGCAACCGCGCAATCCGGTGGCCTCGTGCCCGTTGACATGTTCAACGCCCCGATCAATCCGGCAGCGCCGGTGGCAGTCGAAGCCGACAGCCTTGTTTTTGAAGCTAGCACCAGCACGATTAGAGCCAGCGGCGGCGTCGTCGTGCGCCAGGATGGCTATACGGTTTCAGGTGAAAACCTTGTCTTCAACCGCGCCACCAATGAGGTGCGTTTTCAAGGCGCGGTGCGGATTGTCGATCCCTCTGGCAATGTGTTGGATACGGTCGATCTAGAACTTACAGGCGGGCTCAAGCAGGCTTTCCTGCAGTCGATCACGCTGACGACTTACGATGGCGCCCGCATTACTGCCGATAGCGCCAACTACGACGATGCGCTTCAGACTCTTCTAGAGAATGCCACCTATTCACCGTGTGGTGACTGCGTTGATGACCAAGGCCGCCGGATAGGCTGGTCGATGCGCGCCGACCGGATCACCTATAATGCCGAAGACGGCTCAGTTTACCTGGAACAGCCGAGCCTTGCATTATTGAGTGTGCCAGTTGCGTGGCTGCCGTTTCTATATTTGCCCGACACCAGCGACTCGGCGCTATCGCGCGTGCCGCGGCCAATCTTCTCCTATAGCGACGAAGTTGGTGCGCAGGTCGGCTTCGAGGTGTCCGCCTATTCGAGCAAGTGGACCGACATTATCCTGACCCCACGGCTGATGAGCCGGCAAGGTTTGTTGCTGGGCGCCGAATGGATCCAGCGGTTCGACAATGGTTCGTTCCAGATCAAGGGCTCTGGCGTCTACCAGCTCGACAGAGAGGCCTTTGACTTCTCTGATGCCCGGCGCGACTGGCGCGGTGCCGTACAAACATCGGGCAGTTTCCGCCCGGTTACCGACTGGACGGTGGGCTGGAGCTATACGGCCTTTACGGACGCCGCCTACCTTGAAGATTATGATCTTTCCACGGCAACGTCTTCAGTCAACGAGGTCTACGCCACCTATCTTACCGAACAAACGTACTTCGATGCGCGTGTACAACAGTTCAATTTGTTGGGTGATGTCCTGCCTGAAGCACAAGACCGGCAGGGACAAGCCGTACCGTCAGTGCGATTCGAGCATATGCTGGAGCTTGCCCCCGGCTCAGGGCGCGTTGAGATCAGCGGTCGACTGCTTGGGGTGCGGCGAGAGACTGACTCCAGAACCATAATCAATGGCGTTCCTTACACCTTCGGCTACTCCGGCGGTAAGCAGCATGCAACCGTGCAGGCTGGCTGGCAGAACCAGTACATTGGTGCAGGCGGGTTCGTGGCGACGCCGTATCTGGGTGGGCGGGCAGATTTCGCCTATTATGATGGCAGCAGCCCAATGATGGAAGCGCCGAGTGAAACAACGCTTTGGAGTGCAACGCCGATTGCTGCGATGGACGTGCGTTTTCCCATGGCGGCGAGCGACGGATCAACGGTTCACCTAGTCGAGCCGATCGGCCAGTTGGTTTATCGGGGCTCCGATATCACGACTGTCGGTATCACCAACGACAATGCGCAGAGCTTTGTCTTTGACGACACGAACCTCTTCAGCTTCAACCGTTTCTCCGGAACCGATCGGCAGGAAACCGGCTTGCGGGCCAATATCGGTGGACGATACCAAGCCGACTTCATCGACGGCAGCTATATAGAGCTTATCGCCGGGCAGTCATTCCAGCTCGCGGGCGAGAATGCCTTTGCCAGCGCCGATCCGGCGCAGACCGGCATTGGCTCGGGTCTTGAGATCGATGCATCCTATGGGGTGCTTGGGGCCTACGCCTCGTTTTTGCCGGGTCTGCAAGTGGGTGGCAAATTGCAGGTCGACACGGAAGAGCCACGTATCACGCGGGCGGGGGCCGCTGTAAGCTACGCGCATGAGGGCTATAGCGCTGGGTTGGACTACAACTTCATCGGGGAGAATGTCCAGCTTGGTCAGCTTGTTGATCAACAGGAAATCGGCGTTAGTGCCGGCGTGCCGCTTACGGATTATTGGTCGGCCAAGGCACGGACCTACTGGGACCTGACAGCTAATAGCTTTCTCTTGGCCGGTGCTGGGCTGCAGTATGACGATGGGTATCTGTTGATGGGCGCTGAAGTCACGCGAACTGGCGAGACCCATACCAGCCCTAATGACACGCGTTTTTTGGCTTCGTTCCGGCTCAAATCCCCAGCAGGGCTGAACGTCGGGTTCTAGGGCCGAATACGGCTATACGGCGATACGGATTTTGGCCGCATTCTTGGGCAATTGACAGAGTGCTTTTCCCGCAGCATTGAAAGCGGGCGATTTCAATTTCAGAGCGGATACGACGCTATGGCGAACAGTTACTGGGGGCGCATTGCTAGCGCTATGATCATCGGCACAATGCTGACCATCACGACGGTGATGCCCGCCATGGCCCAGAATGTACGTGTGAGCGTTAACGGTACGCCGATTACGGACGTGCAGATTTCCCAGCGCGTGAAGCTGTTTGCGCTTGAAGGCAATAATGGCGGGCAGAAGGGTGCGACTGATCAGTTGATCACTGAAGCCATTCAGATGGCGGAAGCCAAAAGGCTCGGCATTACCGTCTCCAATGCACAGGTCGATGAGGCCTTCCTGCAGATTGCGCGCAACATCAATGTGAGCCAGGAACGGCTGCAGCAGATGTTGCAACAAGGCGGGATCAATATGGAAACGCTAAAGGATCGCCTTCGCGCAGCAATCGCTTGGAATGGGGTCACCGAAGCGGCGATTGCCCCAAATGTGCAGATTTCCGATCTGACGCTCGACCAGCAGGCTGAAAGCAGGCTGCAGGACTACCAGAATTTCGATTACATCCTCAAAGAAATCCTGTTTGTAGGTCAAGGTTCTAGTGGCCGCAGCGGACAGGCCAGCAGCTACCGCTCTAAATTTTCAGGCTGTGACAGCGCTGTTGATCTTTCGCTTGGCTTTACCGACGCGGCAGTGGTCGATGTCGGCCGCCGCCATGCTACGCAGATGCCTGAAGCCATTGCCAAGGAACTGGCCGGGTTGAATGTGGGCGGCATCACTAAGCCGCGCGTGGTGGAGAATGGCATTTCGATGCTCGCCGTATGCGAGAAGGCACAGGCTGAAGACTTGACGTTCATCAAAGGTGATTTGCGGGCTGAAGCTGGGAATGACCAGCTTGAAGGCGAAGTCACGCGTTACCTAAGCGACCTTCGCTCTCGCGCCAAGATCATCTACAATTAGGTGCAAGGCCCGGGACACCGGGCCTTTTCTCTGCCGGGGGCTGCAATGACAAAACCGCTGGCGATCAGCATGGGCGAGCCTGCCGGCGTCGGGCCAGACATCATCCTCTCGCTTTATGCACGCCGCCGGGAATTGGCGCTTCCATCGTTTTGCGTGTTCGGCAACGCTGAGTTCCTGCAGGCGCGCTCTGCGCGGCTAGGCTTAGAAATCAATGTACAGCCGATAGGCTTGGACGAAGCTGGCGACGCCTTCGCTGACGCCTTACCGATCGCTCAATTCGAAGGCCTGGTATCCGATCACCCCGGACAGATATCGCCACTCTCTGCAAAGGTGGTTATTGGCGCCATAACACAAGCTGTAGATGCAACGCTCACAGGTGCATGCCGCGCTCTAGTTACGGCCCCAATCCATAAGGGCGCGCTTTACCAGGCGGGGTTTGATCATCCCGGGCACACTGAGTTCCTTGCGGAACTCTGCGCCCGAGGAGCGGCGCCAAGGCTGCCGGTCATGATGCTTGCCCATGAAGGCTTCCGGGCCGTGCCTGTAACCATCCACGTTCCGCTTAAGGACGTGCCAAGCCTGTTGACCAAAGAACTCATCATTGAGACTACGCGCGTTGTGGCTCATGATTTGCGCGTTCGTTTCGGCATCTCTGATCCGCAGATCGCTGTTGCCGGACTTAACCCACATGCTGGAGAAGGCGGAACGATCGGGCGGGAGGATGCCGAAATCGTCGGGCCTGCCGTGGTACAATTGCAGTCCGAGGGCATTTCGGTGGAAGGTCCTGTGCCTGCCGACACGTTGTTTTATCCGACACATTGGGCTCAGTATGACGCGGTAATTGCCATGTATCACGATCAGGCACTGATTCCGGTCAAGACCATAGCGTTCGAGGAGGCGGTTAATATCACATTGGGGCTTCCCATCGTGCGCACCTCGCCTGATCATGGAACGGCCTTCGCCTTGGCTGGAACCGGCCGGGCTTCGCCGCGCAGCTTCCTTGCCGCCATCGCAATGGCCGATGCGATGACGAGCAATTCATGAGTCAGATCGATGACCTGCCCCCTTTGCGTGAAGTGATTGCCGAGCATGGGCTACGCGCAAAAAAGGAACTTGGGCAGAACTTTCTGCTTGATTTGAATTTAACAGCGCGCATAGCCCGCGTCGGCGGTCCGCTCGAGGGCGTGCGGGTGATTGAAGTCGGACCGGGTCCGGGCGGATTGACGCGGGCGCTGCTGGCGGAAGGCGCGCGCGAGGTGATTGCCATAGAACGCGATGCGCGCGCCCTGCCTGCTTTGGCACAAATTGCGCAAGCTTACCCCGGGAGGCTGACGGTCATCAGCGGTGACGCCATGGAGATGGACTATCGCATGTTAGCCGACGGTCCCACCCGTATTATCGCCAATCTGCCGTATAATATCGCCACGCCGCTGTTGACCGGCTGGCTCACCACGGCCCCGTGGCCGCCGTTCTACGAAAGCCTGACGCTGATGTTCCAGCGCGAGGTGGCCGAGCGCATTTGTGCTAAGCCGGGCGAAGATCCGTATGGGCGCCTGGGCGTGCTTGCCGGCTGGCGGACGGACGCCCGTATCGCGTTTAATGTCGGTCGGCAAGCGTTTGTGCCGCCGCCCAATGTGACCTCAGCGGTTGTTCATCTCGTGCCCAAACCCGTTGACGACGACGTGACCGTCAAAAATCTGGAGCAGATCACGCGCTCGGCGTTCGGGCAACGCCGCAAGATGGTGCGGCAAAGCCTGAAGGCAGCGGGCGTGCCGGTCGAAGGCTTGTTGGTGGCTGCCGGTCTAGCAGGAGACGAACGGGCCGAGGAGCTGCCGGTTGAGGCGTTTTTGGCTATGGCTCGGGCTTTCCCGGCGCTACGGCAGGGTTAGAGAGAGCCGATCTGGCTCTGTAAATCTTTGACAAAACTTGCTAGATTGAGCTGGCGCTCACGCTCAAGCCGGGCTGAAACCAGAATAGAGCGAACGCGCTGGGTCGAGGCTTCAAGGTCTTCGTTGACGATGACGTAATCGTATTCGCCAAAGTGCTCCATTTCGACGCGTGCATTGGCAAGGCGTTTTTCAATGGTGCCTACACTATCCTGTGCCCGCCGTTCTAGACGCGCACGTAGTTCCTTGATCGAGGGCGGCAGGATGAACACCGTGATCATATCCTTGCGGCTGTTACGATAAAGCTGTAGCGTGCCCTGATAATCGATGTCGAAAAGTATGTCGTTTCCCGCCGCTAGCTGCTCCTCGACACGGGCTCTCGGGGTACCATAAAAATTGCCGTGGACTTCGGCGGATTCAAGCAGTTCGCCGTCAGCCTGCATTTGCCTGAAGGCCGGAATATCTATGAAGTGGTAGTGCTTGCCGTCGACTTCGTCGGTCCGGCGGGGGCGGGTGGTGACAGAGACCGACAGCTTGATGTTGGGATCGGCACCGAAAAGGGCGCGCGAAATGGACGACTTGCCGGCGCCGGACGGCGAGGCAATGACCAACATGACGCCGCGGCGCTGAAACTCCACCTGCCTGATCCTATTCGATATTTTGCACTTGTTCGCGTAGTTGATCGATAGCCGCCTTTAGGTCAAGACCAATGACGGTGAGCTCCACCGCATTGGACTTCGAGCAGAGTGTATTGGCTTCGCGGTTGAATTCCTGCGCGAGGAAATCCAAGCGCCTCCCAACAGGGCCACCGTCTTTGACAAGCTGGCGGGCGCTCGCGATGTGGGCGGTGAGGCGGTCAAGTTCTTCGCTGATATCGGCCTTGAGTGCCAAGAGAAGTGCTTCTTGTGCAAGGCGTTCGGGCGGGACAGTAATGTCCTCAGTGAGAGCGGTGAGTTGTTGACGCAGGCGGGTCAGAATGGCGTCGCGGCTGCGGGCAGGATGTTCGCGGGCCTGAGCGACATGGGTTTCGATTTCTGCTAACCGATCCAGCAAATATGCTGACGTCTGGTTACCTTCTTGGCGACGTGCGAGCACCAGGTCGACCAAGGCTTGGGAGACACCATCCAAAATGGCGGTAGCGAGGCTTTCCTCGGCAGTTTCGGGGAGCCGACTGTCTCGCCTCTCGATTACGCCAGAAAGGCCAAGCACACCATCTATCGAGGGTGGGGAAAGCCCTAGGTCCTTCAGACTATGGATAGCAGTCAGCACAGTTTGCAGCGCTTGCTGGTTGATCACCAGATCGCCACCCCCATTGTCACGCTCGATCGCCACGGTACAATTGACCGAGCCGCGCGACAACATTTTGCCGATCAGCTGGCGGATGTCGGTTTCAAGCGCATCAATGCCGGGCGACAGGCGAAGCCGGATGTCGAGATTTCGTCCATTAACCGACTTGATCTCGCACGAAAAGCTCGCACCTGGAACGGAGCCCGTCGCGCGGGCATACCCTGTCATGCTGGCCAGCGAATTGCTCAAGGCTGGGCCGGAGCTTCGTCGGCTTCCACTTCTTCAAGTGCTTGACGAACGGATTCAGCTTCGGCTTCGCTGGCGATCTGGCGATAGCGTGCGACGTTTTGCCGGTGTTCGTCATAGGTTTCGGCAAACACATGCCCTTCCCTGGGCGAAGCGCCCTTAGCAACGAAGTAAAGGTAGTTGTGCTCGTCGGGATTAGCGACCGCCTGGAGAGATTCAACGCCAGGATTGGCGATCGGGGTCGGAGGCAAACCATCGATCTGGTAAGTGTTGTAATCAGTCTTGGCTTCTATCTCGGAGCGGCGAAGGCCACGATCCAGCGGCGCTTGGCCTTTGGTGATGCCGTAGATAATGGTCGGGTCGGATTGGAGGCGCATGCCTTCGCGCAGGCGATTGACGAACACTGCCGCCACTTGCGGGCGCTCGGCCGCCACGCCGGTTTCCCTCTCAACAATCGACGCCAGTGTCAGAAGCTCTTCGGGCGTTTCGATGGGCAAGTCCGGCTGACGCTTGTCCCAGATTTCAGTCAGCTGGGTCTGCATGGCAATCTGCATCTTGTCGAGCACGGACTGACGCGTGTCGCCGGGCACATAGTCGTAACTGCCTGGCAGGATGGAACCCTCAGGCGGTAGAGCGGGCACTTCGCCCTGGAGATCACTTGTTTCATCCAAGCGGCGGATAACCTGCCAAGAGGTCCACCCTTCCGGAATAGTGACGGCGTAGCGGATAGGATTGCCTTCGGTGAGTTCCTTGAGGATGTCAGCCATGCTGGCCCCGGCAGGAATGCGGAAGTCGCCCGCCTTGATTGTCCCCTGGCGTTCGAGGGCGCGCGCGCCGCCCTGGAAGATGTACTGGTTGGCAATGATGCCCTGCTCTTCCAGACGAGTGGATATCGTAGCCAGCCCAGAGCCCGACTCCACCCGGAAGGTAGTTTCCTGCGTTAGCGGACCATTGCCGTAGAATTGGGACGCGCCGAAAAGTAGCACACCACCGGCGACCAGCAGTCCAATCACCAGGAGCGTCAGCAAGCCGTTGAGAATATCGATGAAGGCGTTGCTGGAACGACGGCGCTGACGCCGGGCCTTGCGATCATTCATCAGTGGTCATCCTCGAAGCCGGTTCGCTGCTGCGTTAGCGGCCGATCTTGTCATCATCTCGGCGCGAAGCACCAAAAAGCATTGATTGCATGCAGATCGGCAAAGACAAGGGGCACACCACGTGAATTACGCAGTGTGCCCCTGCACAATCACATAAACTTAGCTGGCCTTGCGCATCACGAGGGTCGCGTTGGTGCCGCCAAAGCCAAAGCTGTTGGAGAGCGCCACGTTGACTTCCTTCTTGATGGCCGTCTTGGGTACAAGATTGATCGGGCTATCAACCGACGGATTGTCCAAATTCAGCGTCGGTGGAACGATCCCGTCGCGCATCGCCAGAAGGCAGAAGATGGCTTCGACCGAGCCGGCGGCCCCCAGCAAGTGGCCGATGGCTGATTTGGTCGAACTCATGACAGCTTGACCTGCTGCGTTGCCTAGAACACGTGTCACCGCTCCCAGTTCGATCTCATCGCCCAATGGCGTCGAGGTGCCATGAGCATTGATGTAGTCGATGTCAGCAGGAGCAATCCCGGCGCGCTTGACTGCAGCGCTCATCGCTCGGAAACCTCCATCACCATCTGGCGCAGGCGCTGTGATGTGATAGGCATCGCCCGAAAGACCGTAGCCGACGATCTCACCATAGATCTTGGCGCCACGGGCCTTAGCGCGTTCATAGTCCTCGAGCACGACAATGCCGGCGCCTTCGCCCATAACAAAGCCATCGCGGTCTTTATCGTATGGTCGGGAGGCCGCTTCGGGATTGTCGTTAAAATTGGTGGAGAGTGCCCGCGCCGCGGCAAAACCGGCCAAGGCCAAGCGATTAACGCAACTCTCGGTACCACCCGCCACCATTACGTCGGCATCGCCTAAAGCGATCAGGCGCGCTGCATCCCCAATCGCGTGAGCGCCAGTGGAACATGCCGTTACAACGGAGTGGTTCGGACCCTTGAGGCCAAACCGAATGGAAACATAGCCTGATGCAAGATTGATCAAACGGCCCGGTATAAAAAACGGGCTGATCCGGCGAGGACCCTTTTCGTGCAAGGTGATCGAGGCATCGTAAATACCACCGATGCCACCAATTCCCGACCCAATCAAGACACCAGTACGCTCCTGGTCTTCCTGCGTCTTGGGCTCGACGCCGGCATCGTCGATCGCTTGCTTGGCAGCGGCCATCGCATAGACGATGAACGCATCCACCTTGCGTTGTTCCTTGGTATCCATCCACTCATCGGGATTATACTTGCCGTCGGCATAGTCGCCGAGCGGCAAGCGATGAGCAATCTGGCACGCAATATCATCGACCTGGAATTCGTCGATGCGTTTTGCGCCACTCTTGCCGGCCAAGATATTGGCCCAAGTGGCTTCAACTCCGCACCCGAGGGGCGTTACAAGACCCAGCCCGGTTACGACAACGCGACGTATTTCCATGGTCAATGTCTCTACCGGGCTTATTGGCCGGTAGCCTTGGTGAGGAAGGAGACAGCGTCGCCAAAGGTCTGGATGGATTCGGCAGCGTCGTCCGGGATTTCAACCGAGAATTCTTCTTCGAACGCCATCACCAGCTCGACCTGGTCGAGGGAGTCAGCGCCTAGATCGTCGATGAAGCTGGCCTTCTCAACAACCTTCTCGGCATCCACATTAAGGTGTTCCACAACGATCTTGCGGACCCGATCAGCGACATCGCTCATATTTGACTTCCCTTTTTAGAAATCGAGGTTTCGTTCGTTTCTTATTGGCGCGGTGCAAATTCTTCAAGCACCGTATTGGCTGACATATGTACAATGTAGGCTCGCAACGTGGAGCCTGCAAGGCGGTCTGCCAAGGCCGACAGCGGCGGCGAGTAGCACACTTGCCCTCCTATGGCCATAAGCAGCACCGTTGCTTTCCAACGGTTTAGATCATCGCCATGCCACCATTGACGTTCAAAGTATGCCCAGTGATGTAAGCAGCAGCATCACTGGCCAGGAAAACGGCACAACCCGCGATTTCTTGAGCCGTTCCAAGGCGATTGGCTGGAATAGTGGAAAGGATCGACTCGCGCTGCTTGTCGTTGAGTTCGTCGGTCATTGCTGACGCGATAAACCCCGGCGCAATAGAGTTGACCGTGATGCCACGCGAGGCGACTTCATGGGCAAGTGCCTTGTTCATGCCGATGAGCCCTGCTTTGGACGCTGCATAATTGCCCTGCCCCGGATTGCCCATCACGCCAACCACCGAGGAGATGCCGATAATACGGCCGAAGCGCTGTTTCATCATGGGGCGTAGCACGGCGCGGTTGAGGTGAAAGGCAGCGGTCAGGTTGACGGCAATGACCTCATCCCACTCTTCGTCTTTCATCCGCATAAAAAGATTGTCGCGCGTCATGCCGGCATTGTTGACCAGGATGTCAATGCCACCCATTGCGGCCTCGGCCGATGGCACAAGCTTATCGACTTCGTCGAGCTTGGACAAATTGCAGGGCAGGATCGGGCTATCCTTGCCGATCTCCTTGGCGGTGTCCTCAAGCGCACCGACACGCGTACCACTAAGGGCAACCGTCGCTCCGGCTTCTGCAAGCGCCTTGGCAATCTCGCGGCCTATGCCACCGCTTGCGCCAGTAACCAGGGCGCGCTTACCAGTCAGATCAAACATTTGGTGCTCCCAATGGAGAATTTGATTCACGCTTCTTACGGCGTGGTTGAAGAGCTAGGCGGAGAACTCAGCAACAAAAGCGTCGATGTCGGCAGGTGTGCCAACAGCATTCGCTACAGCCTCGGCATCGATGCGTTTAGCAAGGCCGGTCAGCACCTTGCCGGTTCCCAATTCACTTAAGTGCGTAACACCGCCCGGGCCGGTGAGCCAAGCTATGGTTTCCGTCCAACGCACCACGCCGGTGACTTGCTCGACCAAGCGCTGGCGGATCTCGGCAGGATCTGAAATCGGCGCCGCCAAAACATTGGCGATGAGAGGCACGGCTGGTGCCTGTATGGTCACTTCTGCCAATGCATGAGCCATTGCCTCGGCGGCAGGCTGCATCAATGAGCAGTGAAATGGCGCGCTAACAGGCAGCAGCAAGGCACGCTTCGCGCCCTTTGATTTTGCAATCTCCACCGCACGCTCGATCGCGGCGGTAGCACCGGATACCACCACTTGACCCGGTGCGTTGTCATTGGCGACATCGCAGACTTCGCCCTGCGCCGCCTCGGCGGCAACTTCCCGTGCAGTTTCGAGATCGAGCCCCAAAAGTGCCGCCATGGCACCGTGGCCGACAGGCACTGCCTTCTGCATCGCCTGGCCGCGTGTTTTGAGCAGGCGCGCGGCGTCGCTCAGAGAAAAGGTGCCCGCGGCACAAAGCGCAGAATATTCGCCCAACGAGTGGCCGGCAACGTAAGCGGCATGGTCTGCAAGACGTACGCTTCTGGCTTCGAGCACTCGAACTACTGCGACGCTCACGGCCATCAAGGCAGGCTGAGCGTTTTCGGTCAGCCGCAGAACATCGTCGGGTCCATCAAACATAATGGTTGAAAGGTTTTGGCCAAGCGCCTCATCGACCTCGTCGAACACCGCACGGGCCTCAGGATATGCTTCGGCCAGATCTTTGCCCATGCCTACAGCCTGGCTGCCCTGGCCTGGGAAAGTGAATGCGCGCTTGCTCATGAACGGACCCTCTCCTTCATCGTTCTGGTTAATCGCAATGCGACTGTCTAGTTGCGCGGCGTGTGCCCAATGGGTGTGGCAGAGTCAAGGCGTGGTAGGTGCCGGTCATTGATTGGTGGTTCAAGGCATACCGAGCGCATCGCGGGCGCTGCGTTCGGCCACATCGCCTGTTTGGGTGATCTGAGCATCCGTCTGGCCAAGGGCGCGAGCACCGTTCTCGGCGGCGCGGCGAGCGGCAATAACCGCATCTTGCTTCATTTGTTCGGACATGGTCCCAGCCTGGCCGCGCATGGCATCAATCGTCGCCTGCGGATTGGCAATGGCTTCTGCCGCCGGCACCAGCGACTCCGGAACCTGGATTTGAACAGTCGCGCCGCCTTCGGGCTGACGCTGAACAGTGGCTGCACCGCCATTTTCAGTCGCATCGCCGCATGCGGCCACTGACAACGTGGAGAGGATTGCTACAGGAATGAGCCAGGATTTCATTTTTGCACTCGTTTTGACGCTTGTAGAGCCGTGCTGTTGTCCACAGGCATGAGGCGAAGATGTGTCCTTCGACTTTCTGCCGCCATTCGCCCCACGGGTTGCTTTCCCGGCGCTCCTGGCCTATATGCCGCGCAGCAATTCGTCTGGCCGGGGGCTGAACGGAGGGTTTGTCGTTTTTTGGACGGCAGATTGGGCTTGTCCCGGCCTCCCGTGTTCCCGCTCTTTGCAAGACTGCTTTGATGCCCTTTCCGGCTTCAAGGAGGCTCCGCGCCAGATGTTGCTGTGTTTGAACCACGAAGGAAGGCGCATTGATGGCCCTCTACGAGCATATCTACCTGGCTCGCCAGGACGTTTCCCAGCAGCAGGTTGAAGAACTGACCGCTGCCTTAACCGAAGTCCTCGCCAATGGCGGCGGCAAGGTCACCAAGAATGAATATTGGGGCCTCAAAGGTCTCTCCTATCGCATTCGCAAGAACCGCAAGGCGCACTACACGCTACTGAACATTGAGGCTGCGCCGCAGGCCGTTGCCGAAATGGAACGCCAGATGCGCATCAATGAAGACATCCTGCGCTTCATGACCGTGCGTGTGGACGAGTTGGAAGAAGGCCCGTCGGCCATGATGCAAAAGCGCGACCGCGATGATCGTGATGGCGACCGCGCTGGTGGCCGCCCTGATCGCGGTGGCGACCGTGGTGGCTTCGGTGGCGGCGAACGCCGTCCGCGCCGTTTCTAATCAAAGGACATCCAAGCTATGGCAATCAAAGACCTAACCACCGCCCAGGCCCGGCGTCCGTTTCAGCGCCGCCGCAAGACCTGCCCCTTCTCGGGTGAAGGCGCGCCAAAGATCGACTACAAGGACGTGCGCCTGCTAAGCCGCTACGTTTCCGAGCGCGGCAAGATCGTTCCAAGCCGCATCACGGCCGTTTCGGCAAAGAAGCAGCGCGAACTCGCCCAGGCGATCAAGCGCGCCCGCTTTATCGGCATCATGCCCTACGCCGTCCAGTAAGGTCGGCTGACTGGCACAACGTTGGGGTTCCGGATGGTCCGGGGCTCCTAACCGTCACCAAGACGGGACAGCTAAAAGGAATACCCACATGAAAGTGATCTTGCTCGAGCGCGTCGGCCGCACTGGTTCGATTGGCGACGAAGTGTCCGTCAAGGACGGTTTTGCCCGCAATTTCCTCTTGCCCCAGGGCAAAGCACTGCGCGCAACCGCTGCCAACCGCCAAAAGTTCGAAGGTGAACGCGCCCACATCGAGAAGCGCAACGAAGACCGCCGCAACGCTGCTGCCGGCATTGCAGAGGGTCTCAACGGCCGCACTGTGGTGATCATCCGCCAGGCCGGCGAAACGGGCCAACTTTATGGTTCGGTGGCTTCGCGCGATATCGTCGAGGCGCTGGCTACTGATGGTTTTACGATTCAGCGTTCGCAGGTTGACCTTGCCGATCCAATTAAATCGGTTGGCGTACACTCCGTCGCGCTGAACCTGCATGCTGAAGTTGCCGTCTCGATCAATGTTAACGTTGCTCGCTCGGAAGATGAAGCTGCTCGCCAGTCCGCTGGTGAAGACGTCACCGTCACCCAGTACGAAGCTGACGAAGATGGCGACTTTGCTGCGGGTCAGAAGGACGCGCAGCAAGACGATCGCTTCGACGACGAAGTTTGATTTCTCCAACATACCAGAAAGAGCCGGGTCCAGTGCCCGGCTTTTTTGTTTGTATAGCGACCTCAGCGACTCGTCTTGTTCACGCCTTGTTCTCATGCAATAAAGAGCTTTGACTTTCCCCGTTGTCCACAGTGTTCACAGCCGGGTTCTCTGCGCGTTAACCTTTGCGGGTTACCTCCGAGACTCTTGCCCACGGCACGTGGTTAAGAAAGGTTAACGCTCCCGAGGCACATCATGGCAGAGATCGCACGGCTTCATCCGATCGAGGACAAGTCCTTTCGTCTGGCTCCGCACAATGTGGAAGCGGAGCAAGCCCTGCTGGGCGCTATCCTGATCAACAATGATGCGTTTTATCGGGTCTCGGATTTCCTCAACCCCGAGCACTTTTACGAGCCGATCCACCGCGACATCTATGAGCTTGCGGGCAAGATCATCCGAGCCGGCAAGTCGGCAGATCCGACGACCATCAAAACCCATCTGCCTGACCAATTGCTGCCCGATATCACCATGGCGCAGTATCTGGCACGCCTTGCCGCGGAGGCAACGACGGTCATCAACGCTGCCGATTACGGGCAGTCGATCTATGATCTGGCCATCCGGCGCAATCTGATCCTTGTGGGCGAGGAGATGGTGCAGGTCGCCTATGAGTCCGACGTCGAAATGACGCCGAACAAGCAGATCGAAAAGGTCGAAGGCGAGCTGTTCCAGCTAGCGGAAAAGGGCAGATACGACGGTGGCTTCCAGAATTTTTCAAGCGCGCTCAGCGCGTCCATTCAGATGGCGGGCGAGGCATACCAGCGCGACGGTGGGCTGTCGGGCATTGCCACGCATCTGGACGATCTTGACCGGCAGATGGGCGGCTTGCAGCGCTCGGATTTGATTATCCTGGCCGGTCGCCCAGCCATGGGCAAGACGTCGCTTGTCACAAATATCGCGTTCAACGTAGCCAAAGCCTACCAGAGCGATGTACAGCCTGACGGCACCACCAAGACCACCAATGGCGGCATTGTCGGCTTCTTCAGCCTTGAAATGAGCTCTGAACAGCTCGCGACCCGTATTCTGGCTGAACAGGCCGAAGTGTCATCCTCTGACATCCGGCGCGGGCGCATCCATGATTCACAGTTTGCCAAGCTGGTTGATGTATCCAATATGATGAGCAAGCTGCCGCTATTCATTGATGATACCGGCGGCATCAGCGTGGCGCAGTTGGCGGCGCGCGCCCGGCGGCTCAAGCGGCAGAAGGGGCTGGACTGTCTCATCGTCGATTACCTCCAGCTTCTGTCCGGCTCAACCAAGGCGTCGAGCCAGAACCGCGTGCAGGAACTGACGGAAATCACGACAACGCTCAAAGCTTTGGCCAAAGAGCTAGAAGTCCCGATCATCGCGCTCAGCCAGCTTTCGCGTCAGGTGGAAGCGCGTGACGACAAGCATCCGCAGCTAGCAGATTTGCGCGAATCGGGTTCTATCGAGCAGGACGCCGACGTGGTGCTGTTCGTTTATCGCGAAGAATATTACCTGAAGAACAAGGAGCCCAAAGAGGGCACGCCGGAGCACATCGCCTGGCAGGGAGAGATGGAGAAGGTGCACGGCAAAGCCGAAGTCATCATTGCCAAGCAGCGCCACGGCCCTACGGGCACCGTGCAGCTCAGCTTCGAGGCGCAGTTCACGCGCTTCGGCAATCTCGCGCGCGCCGAATACCTTCCCGAGCGCATGGAATAATTTATGGCGCTGACTTCTGGCCTGGGCGGTCAACTGAGTATCGATCTGGGCGCCCTCGCCCGCAATTGGCGTGCGCTGGATAAGGTCAGCGCGGGGTCGTTGACTGCTGCGGTGGTGAAGGCGGATGCCTATGGCGCTGGCATCACCATGGCCAGCAGAGCGCTGTATGCGGCCGGCGCCCGGTTCTTCTTCGTTGCGACGCCCGATGAAGGCATGGCCGTTCGCGCTGCAGTTCCGCAGGCCCATATCTTCATTCTCAACGGGCTCTATCCCGGCGCCGCCAATCTCTACATCCGGCAAAACCTGATGCCGGTGCTTGCCTCCGTGGCAATGCTGGAGGAGTGGCTCGCAAAATGTCTAGAGCGTAACGAAGCCTATCCGGCTGCCCTACATTTCGACACCGGCCTTAACCGTTTCGGCTTCCGGCTCAACGAAGCGAGCATCGTCCGCGACCGCGTGCAGGCACTGGGCTATGCGCCGCAGATGGTGATGAGCCATTTGGCGTGTGCTGACCAGCCTAACCACGAAAAGAACCGGACGCAGTTGGCACTGTTCGGATCGGTGATGAATCTTTTCCCGGGCATTCCAGCGTCCCTGTCCAATTCTGCGGGGCTGATGACCGGCCGGGATTACCACTTCCAGATGGTGCGGCCAGGTATCGCGCTTTACGGCGGACGGGCTGTGACGGGGCGGAAGAACCCCATGGCGCCCGTGGTGACGCTACATGTGCCGATCCTACAGGTGAAGGAAGCCCGCACCGGCGAGAGCGTCGGCTATGGGGCCAGTTACTCGCTCTCGCGCGACAGCCGGCTGGCAATTCTAGGGCACGGCTACGCGGATGGCTTCTTCCGTTCGCTGTCGGGCACGAATACAAGGCCAGGTGGCAAGGTCGTCATCCGAGGCAGGGTTTGTCCGGTTATTGGGCGAGTCTCTATGGACCAGGTCACTGTCGACATTACCGAACTGGGCGCCGATCTGCCCAATCCGGGAGAGGCGGCGGAGATCCTCGGCGCTGTCATCGGGGTAGATGATCAGGCCGATGCCGCCGGAACGATCGGCTACGAAGTGCTAACCTCGCTGAAAGGCCGCTACAACCGCAACTATATCGGCGACGGCAATCTGCCGCCCGAGCCTGGCATTTAGTTCGCTATTTGTTCTTGCATATTGCGGGCGATCGTTTTAGGACTAGGCCGCGTTTTCAGAGCACGGACGAGGTGGAAATTTGGCCGTCTTCATCGTCCTGCTGCGCGCCATCGGTCCGATCACCCACAAAATCATGTCCATGGCCCAATGGCGTGACGGAGTGATTAAGGCTGGGTTCGCAGCGCCGGAGACATATCTGGCAACTGGCAACATGATCGTGGAATCTGACATTCCTCTAGCCGCAACGACCAAGGCGATGAACGATGTTGTTAGGAGCCTGGGCCTCGCGGAAAACAGCCGCGCTGTGGTGAGAACACCTGAGCAATTGCGGGCCGTTCTTGAGGCCAATCCGCTGCCTGAGGCCGCGAGCGCGAGACCCTCGCAGATAGGGGTTTACTGTTTCGCGGAGGCAAAGCCAGACTTCGGCTGGGTCGAGAATTACCAAGGACCGGAAAACATTCGCATCGTCGAGCAGCATCTGATCGTCGACTACAATGGCCGGGTATCCGACTCCAAGCTACTGAGCGGGATCGAAAAGAAGTCGGGGGTTGCAACTGCCCGGAATTGGAACACTTTGCGCGGTCTGGTCGAGCGTTCGACTGCGCGGCAGAACAAGCGAGGACAATAATTCTTGGCCAAATCGCGATCGAGCTTCGTATGCCAGGCCTGTGGAGCGGTCACCAGCCGCTGGCAGGGGCGGTGCGATGCATGTGGAGAATGGAATTCCATAGTCGAGGAGATCACCGATTCTGGAGTGGGCGCCGGTCCCAAATCGGCCAAGTCTGGTGGGCGTCCAACCAATCTGGTGCCGCTTTCGGGCGAGACCGAGAGCGCAGCCCGCGTTGTGACCGGCATCGCCGAACTGGACCGCGTCACGGGTGGCGGGTTTGTAATGGGGTCTGCTCTGCTGGTGGGTGGCGATCCGGGTATTGGCAAATCGACCTTGCTTTTGCAATCGGCGGCGGCTCTCGCCCGCAAAGGCAAGCGCGTTGTTTATGTCTCGGGTGAAGAAGCTGTGGCGCAGGTGCGCCTACGGGCGCAGCGGCTTGGTCTGGGCGAAGCGCCGGTGCTTTTGGCAGCCGAAACCAATGTCGAGATCATCCTTGCGACGCTAGAGGAAGGTCCTGCGCCTGACCTGGTGATCATCGACTCCATCCAGACCCTTTGGACGGACCGGGTCGACAGCGCACCAGGAACTGTAACGCAGGTGCGTACATCCGCGCAGGCCTTGACGCGGTTCGCCAAGAAAAGTGGCGCTGCGGTGGTCCTGGTCGGCCATGTGACCAAGGATGGGCAGATTGCCGGGCCTCGTGTAGTCGAGCACATGGTGGATGCCGTGCTCTACTTCGAAGGCGATACTAGCCATACGTTCCGCATATTGCGCGGCGTCAAGAACCGCTATGGGGCCACCGACGAGATCGGCGTTTTCGCCATGACAGAACTGGGCCTTGAAGAAGTGGCTAATCCGTCTGCGCTGTTCCTGGACCAGCGGGATGAAGGGGCGGCGGGCTCGGCCGTATTTGCAGGCATGGAGGGAACGCGGCCAATCCTGATCGAAATCCAGGCGTTGGTAGCTCCTTCCCCTTTGGGAACGCCGCGCCGCGCTGTGGTGGGCTGGGACTCTTCGAGGCTCTCGATGATTCTGGCAGTGCTGGAAACGCGATGCGGCGTGCGGATCGGGGCAAACGACATTTATCTCAACGTCGCGGGCGGCATGCGGATCAGCGAACCGGCAGCCGATCTTGCCGTTGCCGCGGCGCTGATTTCATCGCTGACCAGTTCGCCCCTACCCTCGGATGCGGTTTACTTTGGCGAGGTCTCGCTAGCAGGTGGCGTGCGTCCGGTGGTGCACGGCTCGCTTCGATTGCGTGAAGCCCAGAAGCTTGGATTTAAATATGTTTCGACTGGCCGGATCGGTAGTGCCGATCGTAACACTGGCCTTGAAGTCTCTGAATTCAGCGCTCTGGCGGAACTGGTCGGGCGGATCGCTGCCAATGGGAAGCCACGCGAACCGCAGCGCGAGGAATGGTGAGGCATCCTTCCTACAGATTCTGGGCACATCGTCCCGCAAAGTGCCGCCAAGTCTTGGCTTTATTGAACAAAGCCGCTAAACGAAGCCGCAGAGCCGGGGCGGCAATTGGAGCTTAGCGAACAAATATGCTGACAGCGTTCGACGTTGGTGTTGGTGTGCTGGTGCTGATTTCAGCAATTCTGGCTACCGCGCGCGGTCTGACCCGCGAAGTATTGTCCCTGGCGACCTGGGCCGGTTCGGCGGCCATCGCCATCTACATGTGGCAGTACCATCCCGAGATTGCTCGCCAATATATCGACGAGCCGCTGGTCGCGGACATTGCAACTGTGGTGGTGACGTTCATTGTTGCCTTGATCGTGCTGCATCTGTTGACCATGCGCATTGCCGATTTTGTGGTGGACAGCCGCGTTGGGCCGATCGACCGAACGCTTGGATTTGTCTTTGGCGTGCTGCGCGGCATCTTGATTGCCATCGTGATTACTATTTTTGGCACCTGGCTGCTCCCTAACAATCTGCCACCATGGGCCGCCGACTCGCAGTCGCTGCCGCATCTGCGGAACATGGGTGACACCTTGATCTCCATGCTGCCCGAGGGACTTGAGCAGCAGGTTACAGAAATCCTGCGTGGTGGCACGGGCATCACGGAAGATGCAGATGCGCCAGCCACGGGAGTGGACGAAGGCACGGACGCAACGGAGGACGACACGGTTCCGGCACCGGCTGAAACCACCGCGCCAGCCGCACCGGTCTGATCACCTCGTGGTGAGCGCCGAGCGCTCATCACAAACCTGACTACCTCGATCGTTAGTGGTCCGGCTGTGCTTTTTAGGCTATGGCTGGGGAACAACCCACATCCTGGCCTGGCCGCACAACGCGGCGCCCGCTTTTTGCGGTAGAGGCAGCATTGGCATGGAGAGCCCGGTGAACCATCCGAGCGATGACTCTTTCGATCTTGACGGCGATACGCTGCATGAAGAGTGCGGCGTCTTCGGTATTCTCGGGCATCCCGATGCGCCAACGTTGACGGCACTGGGCCTGCATGCCCTGCAGCATCGCGGGCAGGAAGCAGCCGGCATTGTGACGTTCGATGGACGGCAGTTCCATTCGGAGCGCCAGCTTGGTTTAGTAGGGGACCACTTTACCGATCCGGCCACGCTGAAACGCATTCCCGGCAACATGGCCATGGGCCACGTGCGCTACTCGACGACCGGCGAAACGATTTTGCGCAATGTGCAGCCGCTGTTTGCCGAGCTTGAGGTGGGCGGCATTGCCATTGCCCACAATGGCAATCTCACTAATGGCCTGACCCTCCGCCGCCGCCTAATTGCGCAGGGCGCTATTTGCCAGTCTACTTCAGACACTGAGGTCGTCCTGCACTTGATAGCCCGGTCGCAGCGAACCTCGTCTTCGGACCGTTTTGTCGATGCGATCGGAGCCGTTGAAGGCGCCTATGCCATGGTGGCAATGACGCGCACTAAACTGATCGGCGCGCGTGACCCTAATGGTATCCGGCCGCTTGTACTGGGCGATCTGGACGGGAAGCCAATCTTTGCGTCCGAAACCTGTGCGCTCGACATTATCGGCGCCAAGTTCGTGCGCGATGTCGAGAATGGCGAGGTGGTGGTTTGCGAGTTGCAGGCGGATGGCTCGATCACCGTCGAATCGTTGCGGCCGTTCCAGCCGCGACGCGAGCGCATGTGCCTCTTTGAATACGTTTATTTTGCTCGGCCTGACTCCGTGGTTGCTGGGCGTAGTGTCTACGGCGCCCGCAAGCGCATGGGCATCAATTTGGCCAGGGAAGCGCCGGTAGACGCCGATGTCGTCGTCCCAGTGCCCGATGGTGGTACGCCGGCGGCGATCGGCTATGCGCAGGCGAGCGGTATTCCGTTCGAGCTTGGCATTATCCGTAATCACTATGTGGGCCGGACTTTCATCGAGCCGACACAGTCTATCCGCGCTTTTGGCGTCAAGCTAAAGCATTCGGCCAATCGGCACGAGATTGCCGGCAAGCGGGTGGTGCTGATTGATGACTCCATCGTGCGCGGCACGACGTCGGTCAAAATCGTGCAGATGATGCGCGAGGCTGGTGCAACGGAAGTGCATATTCGGGTTGCCAGTCCGATGATTTACTATTCCGACTATTATGGCATCGACACACCCGATCCGGAAAAGTTGCTGGCCAACCAGCACAAGGACCTCCAATCCATGTGCAAGTTCATCGGTGCGGACTCGCTGGAATTCCTGTCCATCGACGGGCTCTACAATGCCGTGGGCGGAGAGCCGCGCAACAACGCGGCGCCGCAGTTTACCGACCATTATTTTACCGGCGACTACCCCACGCAGTTGACCGACCTCAACGGCCGCTCCAAGAACGAGCCGAAACAGATTTCTCTCCTGAAGGAAGCCGGTTAATGGCGCAAACGAGTGCGGAGCTTGCCGGCAAGGTCATCCTGGTGACCGGTGCGTCGCGCGGTATTGGCTATGCCGCGGCGCTTGAAGTTGCCCGGCGTGGTGGGCATGTGGTCGCTGTAGCGCGTACCGTAGGCGGGCTAGAGGAGCTCGATGACGAAATTCAAGAACTAGGCTCATCGGCAACGCTGGTGCCGCTGGACTTACGCGATGGCGATGCGATTGATCGTCTGGGTGCGGCAATTTTCGAGCGCTGGGGCGCGCTGGACGGACTAATCGCCAATGCCGGCCAGTTAGGTGTGTTGAGCCCCCTGCCCCATGTAAAGCCCGAGGACTTCGACAAAGTCATTGCAGTTAACGTCACCGCGAATTACCGGCTTTTGCGGTCAACTGATTTGCTGTTGCGCCAAGCAACGGCAGGACGAGCAGTGTTCATTTCCTCTTCCTCGGCGCGCTCGGCTCGCCCGTTCTGGGGCCTTTACGCTGCAAGCAAGGCGGCGCTCGATGCCATAGTCAAGTCTTATGCAGGCGAAACGGTGCAGTCCAAAGTCAAGGTGAACGTCTTTTACCCGGGCGCCGTGCGGACCGCCATGCGTGCCAAGGCCATGCCGGGGGAAGATCCGAATAGCCTACCGGCGCCAGCCGACATTGCGCCGCAGATTGTTGATCTTGTGAGTCCGCAGCTTGAAGTGAGCGGCAAACTGTTCGATGTAACAACCGGCGGCTTCAGCGATCTTTAGGAGGCTGGCTTGGTTACCTTGCGCCAGGTGCGCCCTGACGACCTCGAGACGCTGTACCACATCTGCCTTGTGACCGGCGCTGCCGGGCAAGATGCCACTGCTCTGCACAGTGATAAGCAGTTGATCGGGCACATCTATGTGGCACCTTATGCGGTCCTAGAGCCGGAACGGGCACTCGTCGCCGAGGATGAGCTTGGGGTGGCCGGGTACCTGGTTGGAACACTCGACACAGAGCGCTTCCGGACAAAGCAGGAGCGTAATTGGTGGCCGTCCCTGCGGCAGCGGTACGCCAATCCGCAGCCTGGATTTACGGAAGCGGACAAGGGCCGGATTTCAGCGATTATGCAGCCCGAGATCAACCCAGCCGAAATCGTCAGGAAGTATCCGGCTCACATCCACATGAACCTTTTGCCACGGCTGCGCGGGCAAGGTGTTGGGACAGCGCTGGTTCGAAAGTGGGTTGATGGAGCGCGCGCGGCAGAGGTCTCTGGTATCCATTTGGGGGCGAGCGCCAGCAATAATGGCGGGATCGCATTTTGGACCAAAGCCGGCTTTATTCCGCTTATGACGCTTGGGCGTACGGTCTGGTTCGGGATGAAGCTAGATTGAACCAGGGATCAGGGCTATGCGCCCTGATCGAGCTTGCTCATCAATATCTTGTCGATGCGACGACCATCAAGGTCCATGACCTCGAACTTCCAGCCGTTGTGCTCAAAGGTTTCGCCGACGCCCGGTAGGCGATTGATGATCGAAAGAACGTAGCCGGCCACTGTTTCGTATTTGGCATCGCGCGGGATCGCGACCTTGAGCTTTTCGCCGAACTCGTCGACCGGCATCCAGCCCGCGACGAGATAGGAGCCGTCCTCGCGCTTGACGATCGCCGGATCGTCGCCGGTTTCTTCCTGAAACACGCCGGTGATGACCTCCAGGATGTCGCCGGAGGTCACGATCCCTTCGAAGTGGCCGTACTCGTCTACTACCAGCGCCATGTGCACGGTGGAATTGCGGATAGCGCGAACCACATCGAGCGCGTCGGCATGATCCATCACCACTGGAACAGGCTGCACAAACTTGCGCAGCTCAAGCGGCTGCCCATTGGCGAATACACCGATGATGTCCTTTATCGCCACTACACCAATAATCGAGTCGGCGTCTCCGTCCTGCACCAGCAGACGCGAGCGATGGGTGTTGAGAATGGTCCGGCGGAGTTCGTCGCCATCATCGGCAAGGTCCACCACGTCGACATCGAGCCGTGGAGTCATCAGACCGCGCGCCGAGCGATCGGCCAGGCGCATAACGCCGGAGATCATCGAGTGCTCGTCGGTCTCGATCACGCCAGCAGTCGTCGCCTCGGCAATGATGGTCTTGACCTCTTCTTCAGTCACCTTCTCCTCGGCTTCGCCACCCTGGCCTAGCAGCGTTAGCACGCCCTTGCCGGAGATATCGAGCAGCCAGACCAGCGGCGACCCAATGGCTGCAATCATCTGCATGCTTGGCGCCACACGGGCGGCAACGCCTTCAGCGTCGCGCAGGGCAATCTGCTTGGGCACCAGTTCGCCAATAATGAGGGAGATGTAGGTGATGAACACCACAACCACGCCGACGCCTAGGACATCGGCGACATTGCTGGCTATGCCGACCGAAACTAGCCAATTGGTTAACCGCAAGCCCAGCGTCGCGCCCGAAAAGGCACCCGAGAGAATCCCCACGAGGGTTATGCCGATCTGCACAGACGAGAGGAACTTGCCCGGATCATCGGCGAGCTTTATGGCGGTGGCAGCGCCATTATTGCCCTGCTCTGCCATGCTCCGCAGGCGGGCAGGACGCGCCGAGACGACTGCCAGTTCTGACATCGACAACAAGCCATTGACGATGGTGAGAACCACGACGATCAATATTTCAGCAAACACTGTTTTTCAAAGATTTGCGGCCCCGCACTCAGCATCGGGTCGCTCTAGCTGGTCATATGATAGGGTAACCATAGCGATTTCGCTATGGCCCAAGTGAATAAGTCACTCGCTGTATTGCGCTATCCGAGCCGACGTTTGGCCTTATCGTTATACGGATTTTCGCTGCCGCCACGCACCCAGAGGCGAATGGGCGTACCTTTGATGTCGAAAGCTTCACGGATGCCGTTCACCAGATAGCGCTGATACGCCATGGGCAGAACTTCGGGCCGCGAGGCAAAAAGGATAAAGCTAGGAGGACGCGTCTTGGCTTGCGTCATGTAGCGCAGTTTCAAACGGCGTCCGGACACCGCCGGTGGCGGGTGGCTCTCGACCATGCCGGTGAGCCAACGATTGAGGCGCGCCGTCGACACGTGCGAGTTCCAAGAGCGCTCGATTTTGAAGATGGCGTCCATCAACTTGTCGATATTCTTGCCGGTGAGACCCGACAGCGTCACCAGGGGAACGCCGCGCAATTGCGGCAACAGGCGCTCGCACTCTTCACGCAGTTCGGCCAAGGCCGCGTTCTTGTCCTCGATCAGGTCCCATTTGTTGAGGGCAATCACCAGAGCGCGGCCCTCACGCTCGACAAGATCTGCAAGGGCCAGATCCTGCTTCTCGAAAGGGATCGTTGCATCAAGCATGAGCACGACAACTTCGGCATATTGGATTGAGCGTAGGCTATCACCTACCGCAAGCTTCTCTAGCTTTTCGGTGACGCGCGAGCGGCGGCGGATGCCAGCCGTATCCACCAGATTGATGACACGCCCTTCCCACTTCCAAGGAACAAGGATCGAGTCGCGCGTGATACCAGCCTCAGGCCCGACCAAGACGCGCTCCTCGCCGACCATGCGATTAATCAGAGTGGACTTGCCCGCATTTGGACGGCCAACGATCGCGACATTGAGGTAACGATTGGGGTTCCAGCGCAGAGTCGCCTCTTCGCCTTCGCCCTCAAGCATGTCCTCGGTAATATCGACATCCACCTCTGGCATTTCGTCGAGATCGGCGATGATCTCGACGTCTTTGTCGGCAGTGGCCTTGTCGATAGCGGCCGAGACAATGGAATAAAGCTCGGAAAGTCCCAAGCCATGCTCAGCCGAGAGGGCAATCGCTTCGCCGAAACCCAGCTTGAACGCTTCCACGAGCCCGGCCTCGGCAGCGCCGCTCTCCGCCTTGTTGCCGACAAGGTGAACATCTTTGCCCGCTTTGCGCAAAACCTGAGCAAAGCGCTGGTCGAGGGGCACGACACCGGCGCGTGCATCGATCATGAAGAGGATAACGTCGGCTTCCTTGATGGCCAGTTCGGTTTGTTGGCGCATCCGGTCTTCTAGGCTGCCGTCTTTGACGTCCTCGTAGCCCGCTGTGTCGAGAATGCGGAAGGTCAAATCGGCAATACGGCCTTCGGCTTCGCGGCGGTCGCGCGTCACGCCGGGCGTGTCATCCACCAGCGCGATCTTGCGGCCAACGAGGCGATTGAACAAGGTCGATTTGCCGACATTGGGACGACCGACAATGGCAACGGTGACGGTCATAAGTTTTGTCTTTCAGTCAGGCCAGGAACCAGCCGCTTATTGTGCGGCTGGGGCGGCGTTGTTTGGTGCAACTGGAGCAGCAGCTCCCGGTGCAGCGGCAGGCGCTGATGCGGCAGGTTCTACTGGCGCTGAAGCAGGTGCTGCTGGTGCAGGAGCTGCGGCGGCTGGTGCCGATTGCACAGCCTCCGGCGTAGGTATTGCTGCCTCTGTATCCGGTGCCTCGTTGGTCAACAGCTCGTCGATCGCTGTTGCAGCTTCTTCGGCCGGTGCTTCGGCGGCGGTAGGTGGAGCGCCTTCAGCTAGAAGCTGGGCAAGGTAATAGCCCATGCGGTTGCGCGTGGTGCTCAATGTCAGCGGATCGTTGACGACGGCTTCGAAGCTTGCCTGCGCCGCGGCCAAATCACCGGCCTTGTATTGCGCCAGGCCCAAGGCTTCGTGTGCTGCATTGCGCAACGGGTTACCCTCAGCAGCGATGGTGCCAACCCGTGCTTCAACGTCAGCAAGGGTACCGGCATCCACCAGGATGGTGCCAGCAAGCACCAGGGCAAGTTCTCGCAGGCGCTGGTCGGACTGGGAATTAGCCAGGGCGTCGTAGGCCGCAACAGCTTCGACCGCCTTGCCTTCCTTGGCCAAAACGCCAGCCTTGCGGAATTCAGCCAGCACCGGATAGCTGCCTGATCCGTCCGCAATCACCTTGTCGAGCTGCGTCTGGGCGGCTGCGAGGTCGCCCCCGTCGATCAGGTCGAACGCAGCATAAAGCTCATCGGAAGACGAAGCCGCATTGTTGGAATGATACCAGGTCCAGCCTTCGTTAACCGCCACCAGAGCCACCACAGCGACGGCTGCACCAATCACAAAAGGCGCAAACCGACGCCAAAGGGCGCGCATACGGTCGCTGCGCAGCTCCTCGTCGACTTCGCGAAAAATATTGTCCTGTGACATGGCCTGCCTGAAGGTCGGGGGTAAGATTGGGGCGCACGTTTAGCATGCTGCCCGGTGATTGCAAATGCGGCGCGCCTACGTCCCTAAGCCAGCAGGATCATTCCCACTCGATAGTACCAGGCGGCTTGCTGGTAACGTCGTAGACCACCCGGTTAATGCCGCGCACTTCGTTGATGATGCGGGTGGCGGTGCGGCCCAGAAAGTTCATGTCGAACTGGTAGAAATCGGCAGTCATGCCATCCACGGAGGTAACGGCGCGCAGGGCGCAGACCCATTCATAGGTGCGGCCATCGCCCATGACACCAACGGTTTGCACCGGCAGGAGCACGGCGAAGGCTTGCCAGATCTTGTCGTATTGGCCGGACTTGCGGATTTCATCGAGGTAGATGGCGTCGGCCTGGCGCAAGATGTCGAGTTTTTCGGGCGTGATGCCGCCGGGGCAGCGGATCGCGAGGCCTGGGCCCGGGAATGGATGGCGGCCGATGAAGCTTTCGGGCAGGCCCAGTTCGCGACCGAGCACGCGGACTTCGTCCTTGAAGAGTTCGCGTAGGGGCTCGACAAGTTGCATGTTCATGCGCTCGGGCAGCCCGCCCACATTGTGGTGCGATTTGATTGTGACGGATGGTCCACCGGTGAAGGATACAGACTCGATCACGTCAGGATAGAGTGTGCCTTGCGCAAGGAATTCTGCGCCGCCGAGCTTTTTGGCTTCGTCTTCGAAGGTTTCAATAAACAGACGGCCGATGATCTTGCGCTTGGTTTCGGGGTCAGACTGGCCTTCGAGTTCACGCAAGAACAGCTTGGAGGCATCCACATGGACTAGTGGGATGTTGTACTGATCGCGGAACATGGTTACGACCTGCTCGCTCTCGTTGAGCCGCATCAGCCCGTGATCCACATAGATGCAGGTGAGCTGGTCGCCGATGGCCTCATGGATCAGGACCGCGGCGACGGAAGAGTCAACGCCACCGGAGAGGCCGCAGATGACCTTGCCGCTGCCCACCTGGGCACGGATCTTTTCGATCATCTTGTGGCGGTAGGCGGACATGGTCCAGTTCGATGGCACGCCGCAAATGTCATGTACGAAGTTGGCGTAGAGCTTGGCGCCGTCGGGCGTGTGGACCACTTCGGGGTGGAACTGCACGGCCCAGATGCGGCGCTGCTCGTCGCCAATCATGGCAAAAGGCGCATTGGCGGAGGTGCCGATGATCTCGAAACCCTCCGGCAGCGCCACGACGCGATCGCCATGGCTCATCCAGACCTGGTGGTGCGTGCCCTCTTCCCAGACGCCCTGCGTCAGGCTCGAGTGCTTTTGCACGGTCAGCTCGGCGCGGCCAAATTCGCGGTGGTGCCCGGCTTCGACCTTGCCGCCCAGCGCCATGCAGAGCGCCTGTTGGCCATAGCAGATGCCCAGGATCGGCACATTGGCGGCGAAGATCGCAGGATCAATGGTGGGTGCGTTTTCATCCAGCGTCGATGCCGGGCTGCCGGACAGGACCACGCCCTTGGGCTGCATGGCGGCCATTGCGGCGCCAGCGTGCTGGAACGGGTGGATCTCGCAATAAACGCCAGTTTCGCGGATGCGACGCGCAATTAGCTGGGTAACTTGCGAGCCGAAGTCCACGATGAGGATAGATTGCGGATGGTCGAGAATGTCGGGGCTTTGCATGGCGAGGCCTTATCGCTGCCGCAGCCTTTGCGCAAGATGGCGTGGGGGCATGGGCGGCTTGCGCAATGTGTTTTTGCGTGCAATGCCCACGAAGGCCAATGCAGCAGGATAGCAGAGTGACACAACAACAATTGCTGGGCGCGGACTTCTTGCGTGCCACTGCCTGCATGATGGTGCTGCTGCATCATGTGGCGTTCCGAATCTCCGGCGACAAGGTGCCCGAGATCTTTCGGGGGCTGCATAGTTTCCTGGTGATGGGCAGTTTTGGTGTCACGGTGTTTTTCATGCTCAGCGGGTTCCTGCTGGCGCGGCCGTTCTGGCTGGCGCTCGACATGGGCGAGCCGATGCCGAGACTTGCAAATTATGCGCTGCGACGGGCGGCACGCATCCTGCCGGGTTTCTGGCTGGCGCTGACGGTGAGCCTTGCTTTTGGCTTGTGGCTGGGCGTGTCGGCATTCGATAGCGAGCAACTCATGCGATTTTTAGCAGGTTTCCTGCTGCTCGGCGACTGGCATTGGGTAACACTGTTCCCGGTCGACAATAATGGGCCGCTCTGGTCCATAGGCTTTGAGATGACATCCTATGTGTTGCTGCCGTTTTGCCTAGCTGCGCTCTTCGCCCTAGGGCTGCGGCATTGGCCAGCGCGGTTGGCTTGGCTTGGGGTAATCGGTGTCGTGCTGGCGATCCATGCGATGGTGGTGCAATGGGCGCCGATCGATGACGTGGAGCGCGGTTGGGATTATGGCTTGGTGGGTGGAGCCAAGGCATGGATGCCGCGGTTCAACCCAGTTGGGTTTTTCGCAATCTTTGCGCTGGGTGCCCTGGCGAGCGGCGTGCAGGTGCGGCTTGCCGGCATGCGGCATTGGTTGTTTGACCTAATGGGTCTTGCGGCACTGGTCGTGGCCGCTGTTATTGTGGCGCAGCACATTGGCGGGCTCAATGAAGGCTTTGGTTGGCTGGGTATTCCTTATGCCTTCCCTTGGATGCCGCTTGCAGTGGGAGTGGCATTGATGGCGCTGCCCTCGTCGGTGGTAGCGGGAGGACTGCTCGACAATCGCGCTAGCCGGTACATCGCCAAGATCTCATTTGGCATTTACATCTGGCACTTTCTTGTAGTCGAACTGCTGCGCACCCTCGTGCCACCGGCATTCGACTCGAGCGGGCCTGATGCCTGGAGCATTTGGCTGTGGTCGAGCGGGGCAGTCATTGCAATCAGCTTCGCGATTGCAACAGCGAGCTTCTACCTGCTGGAGCAACCAATCGTTCAGTGGGCTCGTACGCTCGAGACCAAGCCGGTTCAACGTGCTGCCCCGGCAAGTGCCTAGTTTAGGATTGCGATAGATAGATTGAGAACGCTGGCGAAGGCGACCCAGCTGGCATAGGGGACGAACAGCAGGGAGGCGATGCGGTCCTGCCGCCAGTTGACCGCGATGAAGGCCAAAATTGCTGCGAGCATCAAAACGATAATTGCGAAAGCAGGCCAGAGCATCTGGCCAATGAACCATACGGGCGACCAGGCCCAATTGAGCAGCATCTGCGCGACCCAGAGTTTCATTGCTGCACCGGTCCGGTCGCGTATCCACACACGCCAGCCGGCGATGCCGATCATGACGTAGAGCGTGAACCAGACTGGTCCAAAGATCCAGTTGGGTGGATTGAAAGGGGGCTTTTGGAGGCCTTCATACCACGCGCCGGGTATTGACTGGGTGCCGATCAAGCCGCCTACACCGACGACTACCACGACGAAGACCAAAAGAGTGATCCATGAAACGGGCCTGCGATAATCGGCGGTGGTGGACATGGGATGCTCGACTAAAGGGTTCGGTAATTAAACGCCGCCGCTGCCCTGCTGGTTCAGCTTAAGGGCGTTGAAGTAAAATCCGTCGGTGCCGGTGAGGCGCGGAGTAAGGCTGATGCCGGATTGCTGGGTTGCAAGGCCAAGCGGCATTTCGCTGCCGAAGGTAGATTGCCATAGGGTGGCTGGAGCAGTGGCAGTGAAAGCTGGATTGCGTTGGAGAAAAGCTGCGATCTGGTCGTCGTTCTCCTCAGGCAAGATCGAACAGGTGATGTAGACCAGCGTTCCGCCCGGCCTGAGGAAGCGCACAGCCTGATCCAGGATCGCAGCTTGCTCGCCCATGCGCTGCGCCAAGAGTTCAGGCGTCAGTTTCCACTTCGTATCGGGGCGGCGCCGCCAGGTGCCCGTGCCCGTGCAGGGCGCATCAATGATGACGCGATCGATCTTGCCCATCAAGTCGTCGAGCGCGCCCGGTTGCGGCGCCCGCACCTGAACGTTGCGCGCGCCGTTGCGCTTGAGGCGGTCGTAGATCGGCGCGAGGCGGTTGCGATCGCTGTCATAGGCGAAGATCTGGCCTTTGTTACCCATCAAAGCAGCCAGTGCCAGGGTTTTGCCCCCTGCCCCGGCGCAGAGATCGAGCACCTGTTCGCCGGGCTTGGCACCCGCGAGTAGCGCCACGATTTGGCTGCCCTGGTCTTGTATTTCGAACCAGCCCTTGAGGTAGCCCTCATCGGTGGTGACGTTGGGGGTGCGGCTGTCGCGCGGACCGGCGGGCATGGTGACGCCCAGGGGCGAGATGGCGGCTTCGGCGGGGTTGAAGCGCGCCAGCGATTTCATCACACGTTCGCGTTGAGCCTTGAGCGTATTGGTGCGCAGATCGAGCGATGGCCGCCCGGCCATGTGTTGGCCTTCAGCGATCCAGTGATGGTCAAACGCTCTCTCGAGCGACGGCGCCAGCCATTCCGGCACGTCGGCGAGCACATGCCCGGGCGTTGTCTCCGGCAATTGACCAACAATGCGCGCCTTTTCATCCTCGCTCAGCGGTTCTGGTGCATGAGTGTCAGCGGCAAAACTCTCACTTAGGGCGACCGGCTCCTCACCCCAATCGCGCACCGCCACGGCGAGCACCAGCGCGCGTGGGCTGTCGCTGCCCATGAGGGCTGCGTGAGAAGCACGGCGGCGCAGGGCGTCATAGACGAGATTGCCAATGGCCGCCCGGTCTCCTGCCCCGGCGAAGCGATTGTTGAGGCCCCACGCCTTGAGTGCCTCGGACACCGGGCGCTTGCGCGTTTCCACATCGGTGAGGACTTCGATTGCAGCAGACAGGCGGCCAGGCAGGCGCATCAAACACTCGGGGCTAGAACAACAAGGCGAAGCACGAGCCATAGCCAGAGAAGGGCCAGCACGGCAAGGCCGGCGCTGTAAGCGGCGAAGCGATGGTAGAGATGGTTGCTGGTCACATGGATGAAGGCGTGAGCGTAGCGCAGGGCTACAAAGAGCCAGGCAAGGGACACCTCGACCCAGCCCGTGGCCGTCGCAAAGAGCGCTAAGAGGGCCGCGACGTAGAACAGCACGGGGAGCTGGAATTGGTTGTCGAAATTGTTGGACAGCAGGCGCGCCTTGAGCGGATAGGCCGTTCGCTCGACCGCGATATCGGCCATCGGGATTTCGCCCGACATAACCCTCGGTACACGCTCCCGGCCCATGAGCACGAGAATGGCGATGGTGAGAAACACCTGCGCGGCGACAGCGAGAATGAGGAGCTTGGCGGCCAAGGTCATGTGAAGCTCCGGTGGAGAGTCGCGAATGTTAGCTAAGGCGTTGTAGCGGAATCAGTTCCGCCGGGCGAGCGCAAGCGCCGCCTGCCTTGCGGTTGTCATGAACGTGCGGACCCCGGGACGGCTATCGCCTCTTAGGTTTATAGTATGTGAGACGGTAATCGTCCCGGGGCTGCCAATTTTTGGAGTGGTTGGGGAGCCGCGCAGGGGATCGCTCGTCCCCTACGGCCGCAACTCGAACCCGAAGGAGCAGCGACGCTCCCGCGATGGCATCACCCCGGCCACTGGTCGCTGCAGCGCCGCCCGTCATTCCGGGGTGATGGGCGGGAGGATAGTGCAGGGGAAAGATTGGGGGAAAAGATGGATAAGTTGGTGGGTGGGGGGACCCCCACCTAGCCTCCCCCTGGTAGGGGGAGGGACGGATCGGGGCTAAACAGAGATAGTGCCACACATGCGATGGGCTCCTCCCCCTCATCAGGGGGAGGTTGGGTGGGGGTCCGGGGCGAAGTACGATCCACCTGGCGGCTGTGGCGTGATCTTGAGATGGATTCCGGCCTGCGCCGGGGTGACATCGAGGGGTGGGATGGCGGTGGATCGTTTTCTAACCTGCCAGCCGCCTTACCGCCCGCTGCGGTAGTTCGGAGCTTCGCGGGTGATGGTGACGTCGTGGACGTGGCTTTCGTTGAGGGCCGCGCCGGAGATTTTCACGAAGACGGAGTTGTTGCGGAAGTCCTCAAGATTATGGGCCCCGGTGTAGCCCATCGAGGCGCGGAGGCCTCCCGCGAGTTGGTGGAGGACGGCGCCGGCGGCACCCTTGTAGGGCACCTGGCCCTCAATGCCTTCTGGGACCAGTTTCATCTGGTCGCGGACGTCTTGCTGGAAGTAGCGGTCGGCAGAGCCGGAGCCCATGGCGCCGACCGACCCCATGCCGCGATATGATTTGTAGGAGCGGCCCTGATAGAGATAAACTTCGCCCGGGGCTTCGTCGGTGCCGGCCAGGAGCGAGCCGACCATCACGCAGGAAGCGCCGCCTGCCAGTGCTTTAGCCATGTCGCCTGAGAACTTGATTCCGCCGTCTGCAATAACGGGGATGCCCTGCTTAGCGCCCTCTTCGGCACAGGCCATGACAGCGGCAAGCTGCGGCACCCCGACACCGGCGACAATGCGCGTGGTGCAGATCGAGCCGGGGCCGATGCCGATTTTGACCGAGTCGGCACCGGCGTCTATCAAAGCCTTGGTAGCTTCGGCCGTGGCGACGTTGCCCGCCACTATGCGAGTCGAGTTGCTCTCGCGCTTGACGCGTTCAACGGCCTCGGCAACGCGGACAGAATGGCCATGGGCGGTGTCGATGACGAGGAGGTCGACACCTGCTTCAATCAGCGCCAGCGAGCGCTCGAAGCCCTGGTCGCCGACGGTGGAGGCTGCGGCGACACGCAGGCGCCCCTGCTCATCCTTGACAGCATTGGGGTTGAGCTGGGCCTTCTCAATGTCCTTGACTGTAATCAAGCCAGTGCAGCGGTAATCCGCATCGACGACCAGCAGTTTTTCGATCCGGTGCTTGTGCAGGAGGACCTTGGCTTCGTCCTTGCTGACACCATCACGTACGGTAATGAGCTTTTCATAGGTCATCAGCTCACGAATGGGCTGTGCCGGATGGGACGCGAAACGCACGTCGCGATTGGTCAGGATGCCGACAAGCTTGCCGATGGCACGGCCGCCTCTGCCGCCATTTTCGACGACCGGAATGCCCGAGATGCGGTTCGCCTGCATCAGGGACAGAGCATCGGCTAGCGTAGCGTCGGGTCCGATGGTGATCGGATTGACCACCATGCCGCTCTCGAAGCTTTTGACCATGCGGACCTGCTCGGCCTGTTCGGCGGCGGTCAGATTCTTATGGATCACGCCAAGGCCGCCCGCCTGGGCCATGGCGATGGCCATGGCACTTTCGGTCACGGTGTCCATGGCCGAAGAAATGATCGGCAGGTTCAAAGCGATGTCTTTGGTGACATAGGTGGAAATGTCGGTTTCACCCGGCAGGACGTCGGAACGTGCCGGCTGCAGCAGCACGTCGTCGAAGGTCAGAGCCGCATCGCCGGTGATTGTGGTGATAATCTTCGCCAAGGCCAGACCTTTCCTGCCTTCTGAGTGTCTCAGAAATGTTGGAGTGCGAACCGGGCGGGAGTGATCGCCGGGTTCAGGTTGGCGAGGGTCATTAGCACCCGTGAAGCAGGTTGCATAGGGGGATAGGTCCTAGTGCAGGTGGCCTATGCAAAGGGACATTCAGGCGAATAGAATGCTCCTATCGGGAGAACAAATTGCAGCACCATTCATCGCTTTACCTGGGCGCCGCCATGGTGCTTTTTGCGCTACCAGTCATTGCCGGAGAGCTCGACGCCTTTGTTGTCGCCAAGGACGGCGCATCGTCCTGCTGGTCGCGCGTCTATGACGCGGATCATCTGGCCAAGCACCCTGACCAGAAGGTCAAAGCCATGAGCCTGGCGGTAACTTACATGGAAGAGACAGCCGAAGCGGCGGAACAATATGTCTTCCGCATGGAGGCAGAGCTGCGGGGCGGCGTTGCCGGAAAGCAGTTCGGCAATTGCTATGCGCAAGAGGGCAAGATGTTCTGCGGCGTCGATTGCGACGGCGGCGGTGTTTATGTCAGCAGCCGCAACAATGGCAGTGTCCTTGTCGATCTCGAGACAATCGGTTCGATGTGGATGGTGACCGGCTGCGGAGAAGATGAAGGGGAGGAAGAAGGGTTCTCGTTGCAGTCTGGCGTCGACGACAAGGAGTTCCTGCTCAACGCCCTACCGGCGAAAGCGTGCAAGGCTGTGGCTTGGTAATCTACTGCGCCGTCGAGCAGGCGAGCGCGAGCGCTTAGCTGCGCTTGCAGCTTTTCATGTGGGGATCGATTGTCCATAGTTGACGGGTCGCATTCGCGACACCGGCGATTCCCCCTTTCTCGGTCTCATGCTCAACATCCGTGTCACACCGCTGATCCTTGCGGTCGCCCTGTTCATGGAACAGATGGACTCGACCGTGATCGCCACGTCCTTGCCGGCGATTGCGGCCGATATCGGGACTGAGCCAATTGCACTCAAGCTGGCACTGACAGCCTATTTTGTGGCGCTGGCGATCTTCATACCCATCAGCGGGTGGATGGCCGACCGGTTTGGCGCCAAGAACATCTTCCGGCTGGCCATCTTCGTTTTCATGCTCGGCTCACTCGCCTGTTCGTTCTCCTATTCGCTCGAAACCTTTGTTGGATCACGATTCTTCCAAGGCATCGGGTCGTCCATGATGACCCCCGTCGGGCGGCTGTTGCTGGTGCGATCTACGCCCCGGACCGAGCTGGTTTCGGCCATGGCATGGCTGACCGTGCCGGGGCTGCTCGGGCCGCTGACGGGACCACTGATCGGTGGGTTTTTGACGACGTATCTGAGCTGGCATTGGATCTTCTGGATCAACATCCCCATAGGGATCGCCGGCATCATCCTGGCCGGAATTTTCCTCAAGGTGCCAGATGAGCGGAATCCGCGGCCGATCGATGTGATCGGGTTCATCCTTGCCGCGGTGGCGTTTTCGGGAACGGTATTCGGGCTTTCCGTAGTCAGCCTGCCCGCCCTGCCACTCATCTATGGTTATCTGACGCTCGCGATTGGGGTCACTTCGGGCATTCTCTATTTGCTGCACGCGAAACGCACAAAGTTTCCGCTGCTCGACCCGGAATTGTTTCGGCATGGGCTTTTCCGCGCATCGATCGTCGGCGGGTCGGTGTTCAGGATCGGGGTCGGTGCGGTGCCGTTCCTGTTGCCGCTAACTCTGCAGCTGGGCTTCGGCCTCAGCCCGTTTCAGTCCGGCGCCATCACCTTTGTTTCGGCCATCGGTGCTATCGCGAGCAAATTTCTGTCTGAGCGATTGTTTCTGCGGTTCGGATTTCCCCGGGTGCTTGGGTTCAGCGCCATCTTCGGGGGGCTGCTTATCGGAGTGCAGGGCTTTTTCGATGCGCAGACGCCGGTCGCTTACATCATGGCGGCGCTGCTGGCCGGGGGCGTGCTGCGCTCGATCGTCTTCACCGGCTCGAACGCCATGGGTTATGCCGATGTCGCCGATGAGGAGGCGAGCCAAGCAACGGCGATCGTTGCGGTGGGGCAGCAACTCAGCATTGCCTTTGGCGTTGCTGTTGCCGGTGGACTGTTGGAGATCAGCACGCGCTTGCGCGGTGCGGAACTCTCGATCATCGATTTTCAGACGGCGTTCTTCGTCGTTGGCGGGCTCAGCGCACTGGCAGGCCTTGTCTATCTACGTCTTCCTGCCGATGCGGGTTCGGATATCTCCGGGCACCGGGCCGTCCAAATGCAAAAGGAGTGACCGGGACTCAACCCCGGCGAACAGAGCTTGTCGCGTATTACCCCACTCATCCTGGCCACTGCCCTGTTCATGGAAAACATGGACTCGACGGTCATCGCCACATCACTTGCTGCCATCGCGGCCGATATCGGTACGGACCCGATCTCGCTCAAGCTGGCGCTGACGGCCTACCTTGTCGCGCTGGCAATCTTTATTCCGGTCTCGAGTTGGATGGCCGACCGCTTCGGCGCCCGCAACGTGTTCCGGGCGGCTATGGCCGTGTTCGTGCTGGGCTCCATCGCCTGTGCATTTGCCAACTCGCTGGGCGCATTCGTGGGTGCGCGGTTCCTACAGGGCATGGGCGGTGCGCTGATGACTCCGGTTGCCCGCCTGGTGCTTGTGCGCTCGACGCCGCGGCACGATCTGGTGAACGCCATGGCCTGGCTGACTATCCCAGGGTTGATCGGTCCGATCGTGGGGCCGCCCTTTGGCGGGTTCCTGACGACGTTCTTTAGCTGGCATTGGATTTTTCTGATCAACGTACCCATCGGCATCATCGGTATCCTGCTGGTCAGCCGCTTCCTGCCTGAGACCATGCGTAACGAGCCGCGCGCCATTGATCTTAAAGGCTTCGCCTTGGCAGGACCGGCCTTTGCCCTTTTTGCCTTTGGCACGTCGGTTATAAGCCTCCCTGCCCTGCCGCCAATGGTGGGTGTCCTTGCCACCGTGATCGGCATCGCGATGGCCTATCTCTACGCCCGCCATGCGCTTGCAACGGACAATCCCCTGTTCGACTTGCGCCTGCTGCGCTTCCCGTTTTTCCGCAGCGCTGTCGTGGCTGGCACCTTCTTCCGTCTTGGACAGGGAGCTATACCATTCCTGTTCCCGCTAATGCTGCAACTCAGCTTTGGCTATACGCCGTTTGAATCAGGCATGATCACCTTTGCTGGGGCCGTCGGCGCCATCATCGCCAAGTTCGTGGCGAACGGCATCTTCGTCAAAATGGGTTTTCGAATGGCGCTTGTCGTTGCCACTGCGGTTTCATCCGGTGGGCTGTTCGCGATGGGCCTTTACACGCCGGACACGGCTCTACCGGTCATCATCAGCGTTCTGGTTTTCGTTGGTTTCTGGCAGTCGGTGTTCTGGACTGGCAGCGGCGCTTTCGTCTTTGCCGATATCGAAGACAAAGATGCTGGCCAGGCCAATGTAATAGGCCAAGTTTCGATTCAGATGTCGATCGCGCTTGGCGTTGCGCTTGGTGGTGGAATGCTGGAGGCCAGTACCGCCTTAAGGGGCGGAGAAATCACGTTGGCAGACTTTCACACAGCTTTCCTTATCCTGGCGGCTGTGTGTTTAATCTCGACCGCCATGTTTATGCGTCTACCACGGAACGCCGGGCACCAGCTTACCTCAGGCCCAGGCGACCACTAGGAAATGCCACCTAGCGGTCGTATTCGCCCTCGCCGGGCACCGTGTCATTGTGCCCTTTGAAGCCCTTCGCGATCAAATAGGCCTCCGCAGAGTCAGACCGGCTGGCGGGTGGCTTAGCGTGGAACGTGGTGCGGAAATGCCGCTTCAGCATATGCAAGAGCTCGTGTTCCGTGCCGCCTTGGAAGACCTTGGCGACAAATGTGCCATTGGGCGCCAAGACGTCCAGTGCGAAAGCTGCGGCAATCTCGATGAGCTGAACGATACGCAGATGGTCGGTCGGCCGGTGGCCAGTGGTCGGCCAAGCCATGTCAGACATTACCAAATCGGCCTTCTTGCCGCCCATAGCGTCGATCAGCATCTGCGGCGCATCGTCGTCGGTGAAGTCCTTCTTGAGCAAGACCACACCTGGAATGGGGTCCATTTCGAGATAGTCGATCCCAACGACCAGCGGGTTGGCATCGGTCGAACCCACCGCCTTGGCCGCGACTTGGCTCCAACCGCCGGGCGCAGCGCCCAGATCCACGACGCGCGTTCCCTTGTGGAAGAGCTTATGTTTCTCGTCCATCTCCTTGATCTTGAAGGCCGCACGCGAGCGGTAGCCTTCAGCGCGGGCACGCGCCACATAGGGATCGTTGAGCTGACGCTCCAGCCACTTGGTGGAGGAGACCTTGCGGCCCTTAGCCGATTTGACGCGGATTTTGAGGTCCTTGTCGGATTTGCGCCCGCCAGTTCCAAGTGACTTATCCACCATTGTTGTTTCTCCGTGGATAACGCGATGTGCGCGATGAGGTGCGGTCAGCGTCCATAAGCGAAATGAGAATGCCCTCGCGCAGCCCACGATCAGCGACCCGCACGCGCTCGGTTGGCCACTCGCGCCGGATTGCTTCGAATATCGCGCAGCCGGGCAGTACCAGATCGGCCCGGTCGCGGCCGATGCAAGGATGGGCGACGCGGCGCTCGAACGGCATGCCGAGCAGAACTTTCATGGTCTCATCGACTTCCGCGCGCCGCATCCAAAGGCCATCGACTTTTTGGCGCTCGTAGCGCTCGAGCCCCAAATGCAAGCCTGCCAATGTCGTTACCGTGCCTGAGGTACCGATGAGGTGCACAGGATGATTGGCGATCATCTGACGCAGCTTTTCGCGGCCGCGAAACTGGCGCAGATGCTCCGAAACAAAGGAAACCATCGCTTCGAACACCTGCGGCGTCACGTTTATTCCACCAAAACGTTCGGCAATCGAAACAACGCCGACCGGCAGTGACTGCCAGGAGCGGATCGAGGCCGACATGCGGCCTTGGGACTTGGGACGACCGCCCCGGAAATCCAGCCATGCCAGCTCGGACGAGCCACCGCCGATGTCGAACATCAAGGCTCCGGCGGCGGTACCTTCGATCAGATCGGCGCAGCCGGTCACGGCAAGTTCGGCCTCCGTACGGCGGTCGACAATTTCGAGCTCAATGCCGAGTTCACCTTTGACGCGTTCAAGAAAAGCGGGGCCATTCTCTGCCGCCCGGCAGGCTTCGGTTGCAATGAGGCGCATGCGCGCCGGCTGATGCTCGCGCAGCTTGTTGCGGCAGTGCCGCAGCGCTTCCATCGTGCGTTCCATTGCGGCATCGCCCAAGCGCCCGTTAACGGAAACGCCCTCGCCCAAACGCACTATGCGGGTGAAACCATCCAGAACCCGGAAGCCATGATCATGCGGGCGGGCGATAAGGAGGCGGCAGTTATTGGTACCTAAATCAAGCGCGGCATAGATAGGGCCGCGATGCTTGCGTGGATTGAGGGCGGGTGAAGTCCGCTTCTCCGGCTGGAGCACGGGCACAATCTCCCCTGCTCTCCCCACCGGAACTGGTTCCGGCGCGGCACGGATCGCCGGCTCGTCCGCAGACGAGATTACGGCAGCGGACCGATCGGAATCGGTCACTATAGGCTCCTGACGTACGCGGTCGCGTAAACCGGCTCACCGGATCGCGCCCGACGCACTGTTATTGCGTGTCAGGATCGAAGGTACTGCAAGGAACCGTTGAGCGCAATGGTATGCTCATTGGGGGTTCTAAGCAGTGGAATTGCGGGTCGATCTGCGTGCAAGCAGCTCAAGACCGCCAGTTTTCGTTTTGCCAAAAAATCGCGGGCAAACGAAAGCGGGAGTTGTGGCAGAGGGTGTGCGTGACATAGGCTACGGGTTCCAATACCAAGTGGGCACCAAGCATCTTGAACTCCAGGGAACGTCACGCGCAGATTGTCGAAATTGCCAAGCAGCAAGGGCATGTCACGGTAGATGCGCTGGCTTCACGGTTTGGCATTACCGCTCAAACCGTGCGCAAGGACCTCAATGATCTTTGTAATTTAGGGACGCTCAAGCGGACACATGGCGGGGCGTTGTTCCCCTCGGGTGTCGAGAATATGGAGTATGAAGCGCGACGGCGGATTGCCGCCAGCGAAAAGACTGCGATCGGGGAAGCGACAGCCGCACTTATCCCGTCCAATGCGTCGCTGTTCATCAATATCGGCACGACCACCGAGGCAGTCGGCCAGGGACTGATTGATCATTCCGGGTTGATGGTGATCACCAACAACATCAATGTTGCCAATAGGTTACGTGTTTATCCTGGTATAGAGGTCGTTATTGCCGGCGGCGTCGTTCGTGGGTCAGATGGCGGTGTCGTGGGTGATGCTGCCGTTGATTTCATCAAGCAGTTCAAGGTGGATTATGCAGTGATCGGTGCATCGGCGATCGATGAAGACGGCGCCTTACTGGACTTCGACTACCGTGAAGTCAGGGTAGCCCAAGCCATTATCGCAAATGCCCGCCACGTCATTCTCGTTTCTGACTCTACCAAGTTCGAGCGGACCGCGCCTGTACGCATTGCCCACCTTTCGCAAGTAGACACGTTTGTAACCGATAGGTGCACCTTATCCTCAATTCGGAGCATCTGCGAAGAGGCCGCGGTTCGCCTGATTGAAACTACGGCAAAGACGTAAAGCGCCAAGTTCGTGAAAGGCGCGTTTTTTCTTCGATTGACATTCGTTTTCCTTTCGCACTAACGTTCCAGTGTTCTTGAAGACCGCAAAGTGGCGCAAGAATTTGGAGGATTGAATGACATTCGAGCGTGCTCGTTACATAGCCCGGAAGCTCTATGCCAGCACGCTTTTGCTAGATGTTCAGCTGCACGAATTCTCGGAACGGTCGCGCTCATCCATACGGTTTTTGGCACGGTAGGAGGAGCGATGCTGGAGCTGCGCAACATCAGCAAGCTTGCCGGAGCTGACCAGCATCTAAGCGATATTTCGCTTAAGCTCGAACGCGGTACGCTCAACGTCCTGTTGGGACCCACGCTTTCAGGCAAAACCAGCCTTATGCGCATCATGGCCGGGCTCGATCGGCCAACCAGCGGCACCATTCATGTCGACGGTGTCGATGTGACCGGGGTATCGCCGCAGAAGCGCGACGTAGCCATGGTGTTCCAGCAGTTCATCAACTATCCAACGATGAGTGTTTACGAGAACATTGCTTCCCCCATGCGCGTGGCGGGAGCTAATCGCAAGGCGATCGATGAGGCAGTGCAGCGCGCAGCGGCGTTGATGAAGCTCACGCCATACCTTGATCGGATGCCGCTCAATCTGTCAGGCGGGCAACAGCAGCGTACGGCGTTGGCGCGTGCCATTGTCAAGAACGCCGGGCTGGTGCTGCTGGATGAGCCTTTGGCCAATCTCGACTACAAGCTCCGTGAGGAACTTCGCGCCGAGTTGCCTCGCATTTTTGCGGAGAGCGGCACCATATTCGTCTATGCCACTACGGAGCCATCCGAGGCATTGCTGCTGGGCGGCAACACGGCGACCTTGTCGGAAGGCCGGATAACCCAATTCGGCAAAACCATCGATGTGTTCCGCCGGCCAAACGATCTAGTCACAGCACGTACCTTCTCGGACCCGCCGCTCAACTCCATACTTGCCCGCAAGAGCGGTGCGCAGTTTATGCTCAGCGAGCAGCTCGCCATTCCGGTGCCACCTTCAGCGAGTGGCACGCCGGACGGCGAATATACAATCGCCTTCCAGCCACACCACTTATCGCTCAGCCGATCGAGTCCGGATGCCGCCGCGCTCTCCGCCGAGGTGAGCGCGCTTGAAATCACCGGTTCAGAGAGCTTCGTGCATATGCGGTTCGGCAGTGCGGACTGGATTATGCTGACGCCAGGCGTGCAGAACTTTGCCGTTGGTCAGCAGATCGAGGTGTTCCTCGACCCACGGCTGCTGCTGGTCTTTGATGGTGCTGGACGGGCTCTTGGCCATGTTCCGGCTCAGGCGGCATAGGACGGGACATGTCACGCATCGACCTCGATCACATCCGCCACTCCTACTTGCCAAATCCGGTCAAGGACGAGGATTTTGCGCTCAAGGAAGTGCACCACGGCTTTGCCGACGGTGGGGCTTATGCGCTGCTAGGACCCTCGGGGTGTGGCAAAACAAGCCTTCTCAACATCATCTCCGGGCTCGTCGCGCCGTCGCGCGGCCGGGTGCTGTTTGGCGGCAAGGACGTAACGGACCTTCCAACAGAGCGACGCAACATCGCGCAGGTTTTCCAGTTTCCGGTGATCTACGACACCATGTCGGTTTACGACAATCTGGCTTTCCCTTTGCGGAACCGAGGCGTTGCCGAGGCGGATATCGAACGGCGCGTCAATGAGACACTTGCCATCATCGGTTTGGCGGACCGAGCGCACAAGCGGGCGCGAGGTCTCACGGCCGATCAGAAACAGAAGATTTCCTTGGGCCGCGGGCTGGTGCGCCAGGACGTAAACGCCATTCTGTTCGATGAACCGCTGACGGTGATCGACCCGCACATGAAGTGGATGCTGCGCAGTCAGCTCAAGGAGCTGCACCGGCGGTTTGGCTACACGATGGTCTATGTCACTCACGATCAGACCGAAGCCTTGACCTTTGCTGACACCGTGGTGGTCATGTTTGAAGGGCAAATTGTACAGATCGGTACCCCGGCTGAACTCTTCGAGCGGCCGAGCCATACATTCGTGGGTTACTTTATCGGCTCTCCAGGCATGAACGTACTGCCGATCAAGCTTGACGGCGCGACTGCGCATCTGGGTTCCCAGCACATCGCCCTACCCGGAAGCACACAGGTCGGCAGTGCAAACAGGGTCGAGCTCGGAATCCGTCCAGAATATGTGCGGGTTGGGCGTGAAGGAATGCCGATAAACGTCCGGACTGTCGAGGATATCGGGCGCCACCGTATTCTGCGCGGCACAGTGGAAGGCAGCGATGTTGCGGCCATTGTGCCGGAGCATGGCGAGATTCCGGCTGAGCCGCGTGTGACTTTCGATCCCAAGGGGATCAACATCTACGCCGACTCTTGGCGGCAGGCGCTGGAGGGGTAGGCGATGGAAAGAACCTGGAACAACAAGGCCTGGTTTTTGGTGTTGCCCGTCCTGGTGCTGGTCGCGTTCTCGGCCATCATTCCCTTGATGACGGTCGTCAACTATTCGGTGCAGGATACGTTCGGCAACAACCAATTTTTCTGGGCTGGGCTGGACTGGTTCGACGATACGCTGCATTCGGACCGGTTTTGGGCAGCGCTCGGCCGCAATTTGATGTTCTCGGGCATCATCTTGGCGATCGAGATTCCCCTTGGAATTATCATCGCGTTGAACATGCCCAGGCGCGGCTGGGGTGTACCGGTTTGCCTCGTGCTGATGGCCTTGCCGCTGCTAATCCCGTGGAATGTGGTCGGGACCATCTGGCAGGTGTTCGGCCGCGTTGACATCGGGCTGCTCGGACGCGGGCTGGCAAGCTTGGGCGTTGACTACAATTACGTGCAGGACTCCTTTGACGCCTGGGCGACCATCATCGTGATGGATGTGTGGCATTGGACCAGCCTTGTCGTGTTGCTCTGTTATGCGGGCCTAGTGTCAATTCCCGATGCTTATTATCAGGCAGCGCGGATCGATGGTGCCTCACGCTGGAGCGTGTTCCGCTTCATCCAGCTGCCCAAGATGCAGCGCGTGCTGCTGATTGCGGTGCTGCTGCGGTTCATGGATAGCTTCATGATCTATACTGAGCCGTTTGTCGTGACTGGCGGCGGGCCTGGCAACGAGACGACGTTCCTTTCGATCGATCTGGTCAAGATGGCCATCGGGCAGTTCGATGTCGGGCCGGCCGCCGCCATGTCGCTGATCTATTTCCTCATCGTGCTGCTGCTAAGCTGGGTGTTTTACACCGTCATGACGAATTACGGACAAGGGAACGAGTCATGACCGATCGCGATCTGACGGCTGGCTCCATAGGTGTGCAAGCACGGACCACTGCCCCTGCTGCCGCGATAAACCGGGCGCGCCGCGAACTAAAGCTCGGCTGGCTGGTACCGACGCTTTACATCATCTTCCTGCTCCTGCCGATCTATTGGCTGGTCAATATGAGCTTCAAGACCAATCAGGAGATCACCAGCGCCTTTACCTTGTGGCCGACCAATTTCACGCTGCGGAATTATACCGTTATCTTCACGGACCCAAGCTGGTACTCTGGCTACATTAACTCGATCATCTATGTGGTGCTCAACACCATCATCTCGCTCGCAGTGGCGTTGCCTGCAGCTTATGCCTTCTCCCGCTACCGGTTCTTGGGCGACAAGCACCTGTTCTTCTGGCTGCTGACCAATCGCATGGCGCCGCCAGCGGTGTTTGCGCTGCCCTTCTTCCAGCTCTACTCGGCGTTTGGGCTAATCGACACACATATAGCGGTGGCTCTGGCGCATTGCTTGTTCAACGTGCCGCTGGCGGTGTGGATCTTGGAAGGCTTCATGAGTGGCGTTCCCAAGGAAATCGATGAAACGGCGTATATCGACGGCTATTCGTTTCCCCGGTTTTTTCTGCGTATCTTCATGCCGCTGATTGCCTCGGGCATTGGTGTCGCCGCGTTCTTCTGCTTCATGTTCTCCTGGGTCGAACTGCTGCTGGCGCGAACCCTCACAACAACTGCAGCAAAGCCGATCTCGGCCATCATGACCCGCACGGTATCGGCGTCCGGCATGGACTGGGGCGTGCTGGCGGCCGCAGGTGTGCTGACCATCATTCCTGGAGCACTGGTCATCTATTTCGTGCGCAACTACATCGCCAAGGGCTTTGCCCTGGGCCGCGTCTGAGGAGGAGCCTGTGGACTTTTCATGGATGGCGTGGACTTGGCCGACAGCAGCGTTCTTCGGCACCATCGCGGCTCTGCTCGTCGGGATGGGTTTATGGGAGTGGCGCGTACCGGGCGGCAGCCCACGCGTAGGCATCCTGCGCTTTGAGACAACGCGCGGTGATCGCCTCTTTATCTCGCTGCTCGGCAGCGCGTTTATCAATCTTGCATGGCTGGGGCTGGTTGGGCCCGAGCTGTGGTGGAGTCTCGCCCTATCGGTGGCTTACGCAGTGTGCGTTTTCCGCTTTGTCTAGGGAGAGTTTAGGCCGGATGGGAAAGCGGTAAACCGCCCTCACCGGTGTCGCAAACAAATCCAAGGGAGGATTCTACGAATGCGAAGGCACCTACTCAAATCGACGGTGGCGCTTGTTGCGCTTATCGCCGCAAGCCCCGCTTGGGCGCAAAGCATGGAAGAAGGAATGAAGTTCCTCGACGCCGAAATTGGCGACATGTCTGCACTAAGCCGGGCTGATCAGGAAGCCGAACTGAAGTGGTTCATGGACGCTGCTGCCCCTTTTGTTGGCATGGATATCAAGGTGGTTTCCGAAACCATCACCACGCACGAATATGAGTCCAAGGTGCTTGCACCGGCGTTCACCGCCCTCACCGGCATCAAGGTAACGCACGACCTGATCGGTGAAGGCGACGTCGTTGAAAAGCTGCAGACCCAAATGCAGTCCGGCGAGAACATCTACGACGCCTATGTCAACGACTCCGATCTGATCGGCACCCATTGGCGTTACCAGCAGGCCCGCAGCCTGACAGATTGGATGGCTGGCGAGGGCGCTGCCGTGACCAACCCCAACATCGGCATTGATGACTTCATCGGTACCTCGTTCACCACCGCTCCTGATGGCGAGTTGTACCAGTTGCCCGACCAGCAGTTCGCAAACCTTTATTGGTTCCGGTATGATTGGTTCAACGACCACAAGAACCAGGAAGACTTCAAAGCCGAGTACGGCTACGACCTGGGTGTGCCAGTTAACTGGAGCGCCTATGAGGACATCGCCAAGTTCTTCACGGGCCGCGAAATCGACGGCCAGGCTGTTTATGGCCACATGGACTATGGCAAAAAGGATCCCTCGCTCGGCTGGCGTTTCACCGATGCATGGCTATCGATGGCCGGCAACGGCGACAAAGGCCTTCCCAATGGGCTGCCGGTCGACGAATGGGGCATTAGGGTTGACGAGAACTCCCGTCCAGTTGGCTCGTGCGTAGCTCGCGGCGGCGATACCAATGGCCCAGCCTCGGTCTATGCGATCCAGAAAGCTATCGACTGGCTAAAGGCCTATGCACCGCCAGAAGCTGCCGGCATGACCTTCTCTGAATCCGGCCCTGTGCCGGCCCAGGGAGCGGTTGCCCAGCAGATTTTCTGGTATACCGCCTTCACCGCCGATATGGTGAAGGAAGGCCTGCCGGTCATGAACGAGGACGGCACGCCGAAATGGCGCATGGCCCCCTCCCCACATGGTGTTTACTGGCAAGAAGGCATGAAGCTTGGCTATCAGGACGTGGGCAGCTGGACGCTGCTAAAGTCTACCCCAGTAGACCGCGCCCAGGCTGCTTGGCTCTATGCGCAGTTCGTGACCTCGATGACAGTCGACGTCAAGAAGTCCCATGTGGGGCTGACCTTCGCGCGTGAGTCGACGATCCGGCACCAGAGCTTTACTGACCGCGCGCCTGAACTGGGCGGTCTGATCGAGTTCTACCGCTCGCCGGCACGCGTGCAGTGGTCGCCTACCGGCACCAACGTTCCTGACTATCCCAAGCTGGCACAGCTATGGTGGCAGGCAATCGGGGACGCCTCGTCAGGCGCCAAGACAGCACAGGAAGCAATGGACTCCCTCTGCGCCGAGCAGGAAAGCGTCATGGAACGCCTGGAGCGTGCTGGCGTGCAGGGTGAAATCGGCCCGAAGCTCGCTGAAGAGCACGACCTCGCCTACTGGAACGCTGACGCCGTCGCCAAGGGCAATGTTGCTCCCCAACTCGCTATCGCCGAGGAAAAGGAACAGCCGATCACCGTCAACTATGACGAGCTCGTCAAGAGCTGGGCCGACGCGAACGCAGCAAGTAACTAAGCTTTAATGAAATCAATAGGTGCCGGGCTTAACAGCCCGGCATTCTTGTTTTCTGCGGCCAATCTTCAAGCATGCGCCTGTATCAGGCTATGTCGAGAGCTGAAAAAAGCTCGACTTCCGAGTCGTAGTTGGCCAATTCCGCCGCCGCTGTTTCCAGCAGGGACAGACGGTGAAGCGAGACACGGTGCGCCTGGACCTTAGTCTTGATCTGCTCGTTAAGCCGCTCCACAAAGAGATTTGCCGCACCATCGCGGCGCTTTATGCGCGCTCGCAAACCCTCCAGAGCCTTGATCTCCGCATCCGATTTGGTGCGCTTTTCGTCGGCATCCACAATCTGTGTCTGCACAACAGTTGTCATCTGCTCAACGAAGTTGACGCTTTGCAGTGGTAGAGCCAATCCCAAAGCGGTGCTTACGGCTGTGTCAAACATGTCTGCGAGAATGACCGTGACCTCCTGGCGATAGTCTCGGACACCGTCCTCATCGATTTGGCCAGTCTCGTCAAACAGGCGCTTTGCGACAGGATCAGACAGAACGCCGAAAGCACGGACTACAGCAATAAAGTCGTCTGCGTCGCCACCCCGGTCAGGATGAGCAATACGAACAGATTGCCGGTAGGCAGCCTTCATGTCCGCAGCATTGGCGTCGCGGGGCACTTGCAAGACGCTGTATGGGTCAAGATCAGTCATGCCGCGTTGTTACCAGAGCAGTGCTTTGGTCTGCAACTTGGTTCCAATCAGAGGGATGTTCAGACGTTCTGAAACTGCGAGCCGCTTAAGAATTTGGCTGGGGAACCTGGATTCGAACCAAGATTGACGGAGTCAGAGTCCGCAGTTCTACCATTGAACTATTCCCCAGCACGCCGGGACCGGCTGGCGCCTTGGCGGCGCGGGGTTTGCATAGACAATGATGGATCAGATTGCAAGTGGTTCGAGCGGGCTGATGGCACTGACAGCGCGTGTTGATCGTATCAACAAAGCTGATACTGATCTGGAGTTGTTCTGCTTATCCCCGAAAGTCTCCCATGAGCCGTAATTTCCTGGTCGTTGATCCCGAAGAAGACATGGAAGTGCTCAAGGGGCTCGCCTCGCCAGTGAGGGTCAGGATTCTCAAGCTCCTCCATGTAGAAGGAGCGATGAACGGCAACGACATTGCGGACAGGCTTTCCCTCCCTCAGTCCACGGTTTCGACCAATATACAGATCCTGGAGAACGCGGGACTAATTCGCACAGAGACGCAGAAGGCGCGCAAGGGCAGCCAGAAGATCTGCCATTCGATGTTTGACGAGGTGATGGTAATGTTTAAGGAGGACATCCGGCCTTTGCGCTCGAACACGATCGAGGTGGCAATGCCGCTTGGACTTTACACAAGCTGCGAAGTCTCGGCGCCGTGCGGACTGTGTTCCACCGAGGGAATTATCGGCCTGCTGGATGTGCCGGACACGTTTCTTGACCCGGACCGGATGAAGGCGGGGCTGATCTGGTTCACGCGGGGCTATCTCGAATATCAGTTTCCCAACAATGCCAAGCTCAGCCAAAGCACGATCGAATCCGTTGAGTTCTCGCTTGAACTAAGCTCGGAAGTGCCAGGCACTTCAGCGGATTGGCCCAGCGATATCACGCTTTCGGTCAACGGCACGGAGATCGGGACTTGGATGTCGCCGGGTGACTTTGGCGACAAGCGCGGTGTTTATACGCCGGACTGGTGGAAGCTGAAGGGCAGCCAATATGGCAAGCTCAAGAGCTGGCGGGTGACGCTGGACGGATCTTATGTGGACGGGGTCAAGATTTCGCCGGTATCGCTGAGTGATCTGGATCTGGCGAACCACCATTCGATCCGGCTGCGGATCGCGGTGAAGCCGGACGCCAAGCACCCTGGAGGGATCAACATTTTTGGTCGTGGCTTCGGCAATTACGACCAGGAGATTGTCATGCGGATGCAGACCGAGGCGTGAAGGCGCAAACGCGGGAAAAAATCTCCGACAGTGCTTGCCTGCCGGCTTGCCCGCGTTTACAACCGCCCAGCTGATACAAATCAGAAAAATGGATTGAGTGGGAGGATAAAGTGAAGGCTTCGGTCATCGCGCACAAGGATTTCACGATCTCGAAAATCGATGATCGTGTTTATGGAGCTTTTCTCGAGCATCTGGGCCGCGCCATCTACGAAGGCATCTATGAGCCCGACCACCCGACCGCCGATGCCAATGGCATGCGCGGCGACGTGGCCAAGCTCGTCAAGGACCTCAATGTACCCGTGGTTCGCTACCCCGGGGGTAACTTCGTTTCCGCTTACAACTGGGAAGATGGCGTAGGCCCCCGCGATCAGCGCCCTACCCGGCTGGATCTGGCCTGGCACACGTCTGAAAGCAATGCCGTGGGTATCCACGAGTTCGCCGACTGGTGCGAGACCGTTGGCACGCAGATGATGCTGGCGGTGAACCTTGGTTCACGCGGTGTCGATGAGGCCCGCAATTTCCTTGAATATGTGAACCATCCCGGCGGCAGCTATTGGAGCGATCTGCGCATCAAGAACGGCCGCAAGGATCCATGGGACGTCAAGCTCTGGTGCCTGGGCAACGAGATGGACGGCCCTTGGCAGGTCGGGCACAAGGATGCTGCCGAGTATGGCAAGCTGGCCGCCAATACCGCCCGCGCCATGCGCATGTTCGACCGCTCGCTGGAACTGATCGCCTGCGGCTCATCGAACTCGGATATGCCATCCTACCCCGATTGGGAGCGCATCGTTCTGGAGCACACCTATGATCACGTCGATCATATTTCGCTACACATGTACTTCGCCAATCACGAGAAGAACACGGGCAATTTCCTGGCGCTGAGCCACAAGCTCGACACCTATATCGAGACCGTGGCGTCGACGATCCGCCAGGTGAAGAGCAAGAAGCGAAGCAAGCGCGACATCTACATCTGCTTTGACGAATGGAACGTCTGGTACCATTCGCGCCAGCAGGACCGGGTGATCCTCGAAGGCAGTAGCGGCTGGCCGCATGCGCCGGGCCTGCTCGAAGACATCTACAATTTCGAAGATGTGCTGATGGTCGGGCTGATCCTCAACACCTTTATCCGCCGCTCGGATGTGGTGAAGATCGCCTGTATCGCG